>JAEEGL010157158.1_pt1 | contig 77893 bp, 68 predicted proteins | sample 9134231 | NCBI WGS metagenome assembly JAEEGL01 (sample SAMN16246548, study PRJNA631951) | gut metagenome | biome: gut microbiome; feature: rumen; material: fiber-attached | host: Bos | place: Iran: Karaj | collected 2018-10 | reverse complement strand
TGGCACGCTCTTCGGCTTCCTCGCGTGTGGCGTGGGCCGTGTGGCCTTCCTGCCAAAGGAACTCGGCGGTGCGCAGGAAAAGCCGCGTGCGCATCTCCCAACGGACGACATTAGCCCACTGGTTGCACAGGATGGGGAGGTCGCGCCAGGATTTGATCCAATTCTTATAAGTGCTCCATATGATAGTCTCTGAGGTGGGGCGGACAATCAGTTCTTCCTCAAGCTTTGCTTCAGGGTCCACTACGACGCCCTTTCCGCCGGGGTCGTTCATCAGGCGGTGGTGGGTCACCACGGCGCACTCCTTGGCGAAGCCGGCCACGTGCTCGGCCTCCTTGCTGAAGAAGGATTTGGGGATGAACAGGGGGAAATAGGCATTCTGCACGCCGGTGGCCTTGAACATATCGTCAAGGGTCCTCTGCATCTTCTCCCATATGGCATAGCCATAGGGTTTAATCACCATACATCCCCTCACTGAGGACTGCTCTGCAAGGTCCGCCTTGACCACGAGGTCGCTGTACCACTGGGAATAATTCTCCGACCTTTTCGTTATCTGATCTGCCATTTTATACGATTATACTTGTATTTTACAGTTAATTTTTTTAATCTTGCAATGCAAAAGGTCCAATAATTGCAGATACCTCCTGCAATACCTTGCAAATATACGGATTTTTTATTGGAAAATAAAGGAGATACCGAATATGAAACAGAACATCACACTACTTGCGGCAGCGCTGCTCGCGCTGTCCGCGTGCGGTTCTTCGGCTCAGATTGCCGGAGGACAGTTTCAGGACGGAATCTATTACCGGCACAATGCTGCCCAGATCCAGCAGATCACGGCGGCTGACGCCGAAGTACAGCAGCTCGTAGACGAGACACAGGGTTCGGAAATATATATCGCCTCCGGACAGAGGGACACAGTCGTCGTCCCCAAGGGCAAGGCGGCCAAAGTCACTTTCAAGGACGAAGGCTCCGCCACCGTCACGGTCTATGACAACGACCTCTTCCTGGGCTACTCCCCCTGGCACTACAGTTCCTGGTACTATGACCCCTGGGTCTACAGCAGCTGGTATTGGGGCGCCTCGCCGTGGTATTACAACGGCTGGCACTCCTGGCACTACCGTCCCTGGTATTACAGCTCCTGGTACTGGGATCCCTGGTACTATGATTCCTGGGCCTACAGGTCCTGGTACTATGACCCGTGGTATTACAGCGGCTGGTACAGCCCCTATTATTACTACGGCTGGCACCATCACCACTATTACGGCCATTACTACGACCGTTATTACGGCCGCTATGGCCACGGCTACTACGGCGGATATGGCCGTCTGCACTACAACAGCAAGCCCTGGGGAACAGGCCGTCCCGGACTGGCCCCGACGCCTTCAGCGGTAAGCTCCCGTGACTCCCGCAGGACGACCAAAGCCGGCGCGGAAGGACGCACTATGGCCAGCTCAGTGAGCAGGAGGACCCTGACGGGCACCAAATCGTCAGCGACCCGCACCGTGCGCACCGAAGGCAACGCCTCCGCGACAGTACGCCGCGGCACAGGCAACGCCGCAGCATCACGCTCAACCAGCTCGGCTTCCGTCCGCAGGCAGGCCGGATATGCAGGAACTTCCTCGCAGTCTTCAGTGCGCCGCTCTTCCAGCACATCCGCGTCAAGTTCCAGGGCCGCCAGCTCAAGCACCTACCGCAGGTCTTCAGGCAGCTCATCTTCCTCAAGGTCAAGCAGTTCATATGGCGGAAGCACCTATCGCGGCAGCTCCTCTTCGGGAAGCTACAGAAGCTCCTCAGGCAGCAGCTACCGCAGCAGCGGTTCCTCTTCTAGCAGCTACAGAAGCTCTTCGTCCGGAAGCAGCTACCGCAGCAGCGGCTCTTCCTATTCCGGCGGCGGCCGTTCTTCCGGAGGCAGCCACTCATCAGGCGGCCATTCCTCGGGTTCCCACTCCGTCGGTGGCAGCGCCGTTGGCAGAAGATAAATAATTGGAGGACAATGATATGAGAAAGAGTATTGTAATATTCGGACTTATCCTGTGCGCCGGTTTCACCGCCTCAGCGCAGGGTGCCGGAGAGGCTCTCCTCTTTGGAGAGAATACCTATTACGGAACAGCCCGCTCGGCGGGTCTGGGCAATGCCGTGACCGCCCTCGGCGGAGACCTCGGCTCGATCGGGATCAACCCCGCAGGCTCAGCCGTCAACAGCTGGTCGCAGTTCACGATCACCCCTGCCCTGACCATATTCTCGGGCACCTCCAGGTTCAACGGCGCAAACCCTGACCATAACACCAGGGGCCGGCTCAATATGCCCAACATCGGCGCCGTAGTGACGATGGACACCCACCGCACGTCGGGCCTCAAGGCCGTCTCCTTCGGATTCGTCAGCAACACCACGGACATCTACAACTCCAGCATCAGCACATCCGGCAGGAACAACCAGAACTCCTATATGGGCTTCCTGTCCGACTATGCCACCCGCTACCAGATCAGCGCCGCAGCCCTCAACGACAAGAATCTGTCGAACCTGGACTACTACACCGACTGGCCTGCAGCAATTGGCTACCAGACCGGAGTCGTGAACCCCGCCACCGGTGTCGACGGAGCCCCGTACATCAGCCCCGTCCAGGATAATACAACCCCTGGCTACCCTATGCGCGGGCCCATCGACCAGGAGTACAGCTTCAAGGAAAGGGGCAGCAAACAGGACATTCTGATAAACCTCGGCTTCAACTTCTCCGACAGGTTTATGATTGGAGGTAACATCGGCCTCCTCGAGTTCTCCTACACAAGGGACGTTACCCTGAGGGAAGTGGCTGTCAACCCTGCGGATTTCCCCTGCAGCGTCTCCAACGGTGACGGAACTTCATCCGCGGCCAAGTTCGAGGATATGCGCTACAGCCACCAGTATTGCGCCGATGGTTCCGGAATCTATGCCAAGCTCGGCATCATCGCCATCCCCTTCGATGGCCTGAGGATAGGTGCCTCCGTCCAGACAAGGACGGCCGGCCAGATCCGCGAAGTGCGCTGGTATCAAGGCAGTTCCAACTTCACCGACGGCAGCAAGTCACACTCCCACGGAGGCGACAGGAGCAGCGAGTATGAATACAAGTACGACCTCAGTATGCCTGCCCGCTATTCCTTCGGTCTTGCCTACACCATCCCCGGTGTAGGCCTCCTGAGCGCTGACTATGAACTCTCCGACTATGGCACCTCCAGGTACAGGGAGCACTACTATGCCGACGACAGCGCCTTCAACGAATCCAACAAGCAGGTTTCCGACTACCTCGGAATTGCCCACTACATAAGGGCCGGACTCGAAGTGAGGCTCGCCAGCCTTGCCCTGCGTGCAGGCTACAACCTGGCCATCTCCCCCCTTCTGTCCTTCACACCTTTCGATGGCACCATAATGGGCGCCTCGGACAAAGTCTACACCAACACATTCTCCGGCGGAATCGGTTATGACTCAGGTAGTTCCTTCTTTATAGACTTCGCCTTGAGGGCCAGGATCAACCCCGAGAAATTCCAGTACCTCTACCCCACGGCAGACTCCCCCGAAATCTCGACGACGTCTGCCCTGTGGAATGCACTGGTCACTTTTGGATTCCGCTTTTAAGGAATGATATCGATGCGGGACCTTCGTTGAAAAGGAGGTCTATCGCGGAAAGGTTTGGCTGGAAGCCGTATTTGCAGGAAAAGACCTGGAAATACGGCTTTTCCAGTCCCAGGTCCTCAAGGACGGTGTCCTTCCTTTTGGGGTGGATGACCTCCCGGAGATCGTCCGGTACATCTTTAGAATAATCCTGGGTGAAGCATATCCGGGCGGCTATCCCGAACTTGCCCAGCAGGTACTCTATAAGGGCGAGGTCTAGGTCCCAAAGGCGCTCGTAGCGGCTTTCCAGGATTGAGAATATGTCGTCCCTGTAGTGCTCGAAGAAAGGGGACGTGTCGTAGGCCGAGGAGATGGCCCTTTCGGTCCTTGTCACCCACGGCTCGGAGTAATCTATGCGGATGCCGGTTATCGGCAGTTTGAATGTTCCGCCTTCGTGGACCACAGGGACCAGCAGGTTTTCCGGGCCGTTCGCCGTGAGGATGCGGCAGCGGTTGCGCCAGGACTGCTTCTGGTAGTTCTCGCAGGCCTCGAGGTGGACCACAGACGGAATTACCCTGTCGGCCGACAGGGTAAAGTCTCTGGCCACGGCTGCAAACCAGCTCAGCGGCGGAAAATATGCGACGCTCAGGAGCACTATTCCATACTGCCCTTTTCGTCGCGGTCTCCGGCACGGACGATGCCGCGCTTGGAGTTCTTGATGAAGTTAAGGATGATGTCCCTTTCCTCGGACTTGGGGAATCCGGCCTCGACCTTGGCGCAGGCGTCGGAGATGTTGTAGCCCTGGAAATAGAGGATGTCGTAGATGTCCTTGATGTTGCGGATGGCATCGGAGGAGAAGCCCCTTCTGCGCAGGCCGACTATGTTGACGCCGCAGTAGCATATGGGCTCGCGTCCGCAGATGGAGAACGGAGGGATGTCCTTGTTCAGGCGGGAGCCTCCGCTGATCATCGCGTGGGTGCCGATCTTGGTGAACTGGTGGACGAGGGTGCCGCCGCCGAGGATGGCCCAGTCGTCGAGGTCGGTCTCGCCTGCTATTCCGGTGTGGCTCACCAGGATGCAGTGCTTGCCGACGTTGCAGTCGTGAGCGATGTGCACGTAGGACATCACGAGGGTGTTGTCGCCAACCTTTGTCACGCCCTTGCCGCTGGCCTTGGTGCCGCGGTTGATGGTGGCGCACTCACGGATGGTGACGTCGTTGCCGATTTCCACATATGTGACTTCGCCTTCGAACTTGAGGTCCTGGGGGATGGCGCCGATGACGGCTCCGGGAAAGACTTCGCAGCCGCTTCCCATCTTCACATATTTATATATTACGGCGTGGGGGTGAATCTTGCAGCCGTCCCCGATCTCGACATCGTCGTCGATAAAGGCATAGGGGCCGATCTCAATGTTGTCGCCCAGCTTGGCATTGGGGCTGACGCACGCAAGAGGATGGATTTTGTTCATATCGCTTTTATTTGGCCAGCAGGGCCCTGAGGGCCTTTGCGGCATTGGTGTTTATGGTGTGTCCCGGCTTGAATGCGGTGATCCTTGCGTTAAGGAAACCGCCGGCAAGACGCAGGTCCCCGATGAGGTCGAGCAACTTGTGGCGGCCGCATTCATTGGGGAAATGGAGTTCGAGGTTGGAAAGGTAGCCCTTTTCGTCAATGGTGAGCTGGGGCTGGCCGAAAAGTTCCGTCATCCTGTCCAGCTGGTCCTGGGTGACGGGATGTTCGACTATGACTATGGCGTTGTCCACGTCGCCGCCTTTGATGAGGTTGTTGGCGAAGAGGAATTCAAGTTCGTGAAAGAACACGAAGGTGCGGCAAGGAGCTATCTGGCCCAGGTAGGACTCGCCGCCGTCCCACTTGGCGTTCTGCACGCCAAGGACACGGGAACCGAAATCGACAGTGATCTCATACTGGGGGTGCTTCGCGGGTTCTATCCTGACCAAGGAACCGCTCTTTTCGTCTCGCACTTCCACCGCCGAGGGGATGTCTATCATCTTCCTGGGGGCAGACTGGGGGAGAAGGCCGTCGGCGGAAATGGCCTGCACATAGAGCCTTGCACTGCCGTCGAGGATCGGGACCTCGACGTTGTCAATCTCTATGAGGGCGTTGTCGACGCCGAGGCCGGTGAGGGCGGAAAGGATGTGCTCCACAGTGTGGACTTCGGCGCCGCCGCACGACAGTGTGGTGCTGCGGGCGGTGCTGCTGACATTCTCGGCTACTGCGGGGACCAGGGCATCTTCACCAAGGTCCGTACGCCTGAAAACAATACCGGAATTTTCCGGTGCGGGGCACACGGTCATCCTGGATACGAGACCAGTGTGAAGTCCCTTACCTTCAAATACATATTGTCTTTTCAGCGTGTTCTGTACCATATCAATTCCAAAAAGGACCGCAAAGTTAGCAAAAAAACCTGAAACTACAATTTTTAGTCCCCTTCACCGGAACGTTTGAACTTCGCATAGCTGCGCAGGAAGGTGGCGTGAGGGATGGCGGGCATACCGGAGAGGACCTGGCCGCTCTGGCGCACGTTGCCTATCACTCCGGCCTGGGCGGTGACCGTGGTATGGTCCGCTATCTTTATGTGGCCGACCACTCCGACCTGGCCTGCGAGGATGCAGTTCTTTCCGAGGATTGCCGATCCTGCTATGCCCGTCATTGCGGCCATAACGGTGTTGTCGCCTATTACCACGTTGTGGGCTATCTGGCAGAGATTGTCTATCTTGACGCCGTTACCTATGATGGTGGATTCCATTTCGGCACGGTCCACGGTGGTGCAGGCGCCGATTTCGACGTTGTCGCCTATTATCACGTTGCCAAGGTGCTCAATCTTCTCCCAGGTGCCGTCGGGCTGGGGTGCATTGCCGAAGCCGTCGGAGCCTATCACGCAGTTGGCGTGGAGAATGACACCGTTGCCTATGACCATACCGGGATAGATGCGGACGCCGGGGTAGAGTATGCAGTTACGGCCTATCTTCGTGCCGTCGCCTATGGTGACGTTGTCATATATTATCGTGTCGTCGCCTATCGTGACGTCCCGGCCTATCGAGCAGAGGTCGCCCACCCAGACGCGCCTGCCGAAATGGGTGCTGAAATGCCAGATGCTGTGGCGGCCGCGGTGACGCTTGTGGACGTTCTTGCCGGAGGAGACATATTTGAGGAGGTCGGCTATGGCCGTATATGCGTTTTCGACCCGGACCATCGTGGCGCTGACCGGCTCCTTGGGGACGAAGTCCTTGTTGACCAGCAGGATGGAAGCCTTGGTCGAATAGACGTACTGTTCGTATTTGGGATTGGCGAAAAAGCAGAGTTTGCCCGGTTTTCCGTGCTCTATCTTGGCAAAACCGGTAACGACGGCTTCGGGGTCTCCGTCGACGGTTCCGCCGAGGATCTGGGAGAGTTGCTTTGCAGTGAATTGCATAAAAAACTAGTTTAGGCGGTACAGTCCGCACGATTAATAGATGCAAAAAGCATACACTTCGTTGCAAATTTAGCATTATATTTATAAATAATCAGAAAAAATGCGTATCTTTGCACCCGTGAGTTTGATAGAGGACGCAGGTCTTCTATCTTTTTTTAATGCTTATGACATCAAAAGACATTCTCCTTAAGATGGAAGAGGCGGTCGCCGCACGCGGCTGTTTCATAGTGGATGCCCAGGTGAGCCGGGACAACGACGTGCTGCTCACGGTCGAGTCCTCCGAGGGCACCGTCGACATGGATGACTGCGTGGCCCTGAGCGAAAGTTTCCAGGCCATCTTCGACCGTGACGAGGAAGACTACTCCCTGACCGTCTCCTCAGCCGGACTGGACCAGCCCTTCAAGGTGCTCAGGCAGTTCCTTAAGGCAGTGGGATCCGAGGTCGAGGTGCTCCTCAAGGGAGGCCGCAAGATAGTCGGCACCCTGGTTGCCGCAGGCGAGGATAGCATAACCCTGAGCTACCAGGCCAAGGAAACCGTCGAAGGAAAGAAAAAGAAGGAGACCGTGACCAAGGAGGAAGCCTTCCCCCTGGCTGAAGTCAACTCCGTCAGGCCTCACATCAAATTTGAATAATTATAAAACAAACACATAAAATGGCAGAAGAGAAAATTGATCTTAGGACCGCTTTCGCGCTTTTCAAGGACGAAAAGCACATTGACAGGCCGGTTATGATGGGAGTCCTCAAGGACGTCTTTATGACCCAGCTCGCAAAGACTTACGGCAGCGCCGACAACTTCGACGTCATCATCAACGTCGACAAGGGAGACTGCGAAATCTGGCAGAACCTCGACGTGGTCGAGACCGTGGAGAATCCCGCGACGGAAATCTCCCTGGAAGAGCTTGAGGCTATGGGCGAGACCGACTACGAAGTGGGTGAGACATATGCCAAGGCCATATCGATGAAGGACTTCGGCCGCAGGGGCATCCTCAACATCAGGCAGAACCTCCAGGGCCGCATAATGGACATAGAGAAAGCCAACCTCTACAACACCTACACCGAGAAGGTGGGCGAACTGTTCACCGGCGAGGTCTACCAGACCTGGGCCAAGGAAGTCCTCATCCTGGACGAGGAAGGCAACGAGCTCAGGCTCCCCAAGCAGGAGCAGATCCCGGGCGAGCATTTCAAGAAGAACGACACCGTCCGCGCCATCATCAAGAGCGTGGAGATGAAGAACAACACCACTCCGTATATCGTCCTTTCCAGGACCTCCGACGAATTCCTCGTCAAGCTCTTCGAGCAGGAAGTCCCCGAAATCTACGACGGACTCATCACCATCAAGAAGGTTGTCCGCATCCCCGGAGAAAGGGCCAAGGTCGCCGTGGAATCCTATGACGACAGGATCGACCCCATCGGCGCCTGCATCGGCGTGAAGGGTTCCCGCATCATCGGCATAGTGCGCGAGCTGCGCAACGAGAACATCGACGTCATCCAGTGGACGGCCAACACCCAGCTCCTCATCCAGAGGGCCCTCAGCCCCGCGAAGATATCATCCATCGATATGGGTGCATCCGAGGACGAGAAGATCAAGGTGTTCATGCAGCCCGAGGAGGTGAAGAAGGGCATCGGCCGCGGCGGATGCAACATCAAGCTCGCCGGTATGCTCGTCGGACGCGAGATAGAGGTCTGGAGGGAAGTCGACGCCAACGAATCCGACTCCGGTGAGGAAGACGTCCTCCTGAGCGAATTCAGCAACGAAATCGAGCCTTGGATCATAGAGAAGCTCCAGTCCATCGGCTGCGACACGGCAAAGAGCGTGCTTGCACTCTCCCCCGCAGACGTAGCCAAGAGGGCGGACCTCGAGGACGAGACCGTAGCGGAAGTTATGGATATCCTCCGGGCAGAATTCGAAGATTAGTGACATAAAAAGGGGTTTATATGGCAGAAATCAGACTTAGCAAACTTACAAAACAATTCAACATAGGCCTCGGCACCCTCGTTGACTTCCTCAACGAGAAAGGCGCCCAGGTGGAAATGAACCCTAACGTGAAGGTCTCCGACGAGTACCTTCCCGCTCTGGAAAAGAAGTTCGGCGATGACCTCAAGGCCGCCAAGGAAGCTGCCCAGGTGGACATCAAGATGAAGGAGATCATCGAGAAGAACACCCGCAAGCAGCAGGACGATGAGGATGACTACGAGCCTGTGCGCGAGACGATTATCAAGAGCACAAGCCTCGCCGGCACCCCCAAGAAAGAAGAGGAGGAGCCCCAGAAGAAGGAAGAAGTTCCCGTTATTCCCGAGCCCGAGCCGGAGCCGCAGCCTGAACCCCAGCCCGAACCCCAGCCGGAGCCTCAGCCTGAACCTCAGCCCGAGCCGGAACCTCTCCCCGAACCGGAGCCCGAACCCGAGCCTGAGCCCCAGGATGAACCGCAGCCCGAGCCTCAGCCCGAACCCGAAAAGGAGACTATGGAAGAAGAGCCTGCCGGCCCCAGCCTCAAGATAGTCGGCAAGGTGGACCTTTCCCAGTTCGAGGCCCCCAAGAAGAAAAAGAAGAGGGAGCGCATCAGCAAGGACGGAAGCCAGAAGGTGGACGTGAACAAGGTCGAGGTCGTGGACACCAAGAAAAAGAAGGACGACAAGACCAAGAAGGCGGCCGCCAAGGAATCCGGCAAGAAGAAAGGCCGCGACCGCTTCAAGCCTGCGATGACCGAAGCCGAGCAGGAAGAGATGCAGAAGGAGATCCAGAAGCAGGTCAAGGAGACCTACGCCAGGATGAACGAAAGCAAGAAGAGCAACTTCGGCGCGAAATACCGCAAGGAGAAGAGGGAGGATGCCAAGCAGAAGATGATGGACCAGATGCAGGAGGAGATGGAGCAGAACAAGATCCTGAAAGTCACCGAGTTCGTGACCGTCAACGACCTTGCCACCTTGATGAACAACACCCCTGTGAACAAGGTCATCACGGCCTGCTTCAACCTCGGTCTTATGGTCTCCATCAACCAGAGGCTCGACGCCGAAGCCCTCGTCCTAGTGGCTGAGGAATTCGGCTACCAGGTGGAATTCGTCACCGCCGAGCTCACCCAGGAGATAGAGCAGGACGCCTCCGAGGACCGCGAGGAGGATATGGTCACCAGACCTCCGGTCATCACCGTGATGGGTCACGTCGACCACGGCAAGACCTCCCTGCTGGACTACATCCGCAAGACCAACGTCATCGCCGGAGAGGCGGGCGGTATCACCCAGCACATCGGCGCATATAACGTCAAGATGCCAGACGGACGCCATATCACCTTCCTCGACACCCCTGGCCACGAAGCCTTCACCGCCATGCGTGCCCGTGGTGCCCAGATGACGGACCTCGCTATAATCATCATCGCGGCGGACGACGCGGTTATGCCCCAGACGGTTGAGGCAATCAACCACGCCCAGGCGGCCGGCGTCCCTATGGTCTTCGCCATCAACAAGATAGACAAGCCCGGCGCAATGCCCGAGAAGATCTACCAGCAGCTCTCCCAGATGAATATCCTCACCGAGGCCTGGGGCGGCAAATACCAGTGCCAGGAGATTTCCGCAAAGAAGGGCATAGGCGTTGACAAGCTCCTTGAGAAGGTGCTCCTCGAGACCGATATGATGGACCTCAAGGCCAATCCCACCAAGCTGGGCAGCGGCGCCGTCATCGAGTCCTCCCTCGACAAGGGCCGTGGCTACCTCGCCACCATCCTTGTCCAGAACGGCACCGTCCACAAGGGCGATATGATGATTTCCGGCAGCTACTACGGCCGCATCAAGTCAATGTTCAACGAGCGCGGACAGCTGGTCACCGAGGCCGGCCCTTCCACCCCCGTGTCGGTGCTCGGCCTGAACGGAGCCCCCTCCGCAGGTGAGAAGTTCAACATAATGACCGACGAGAAGGAAGCCAAGGCCATAGCCAACAAGCGCGAGCAGCTCATCCGCATCCAGGGCATCAAGACCCAGAAGCATATGACCCTCGAGGAGATCGGCCGCCGCATCGCCATAGGCAACTTCAAGGAACTCAACGTCATCGTCAAGGGCGATGTGGACGGTTCCGTGGAAGCCCTGTCCGACTCCCTCATCAAGCTCTCCACCGAGGAGATCCACGTCAATGTGATCCACAAGGCGGTCGGTGCGATATCCGAGTCCGACGTCATGCTTGCCACCGCCTCCGACGCCATCATCATCGGCTTCCAGGTGCGTCCTTCCGCGGATGCCAGGAATATGGCCGAGAAGGAAGGAATTGAAATACGCTTGTATTCAATCATTTACGACGCCATAGAGGAAGTCAAGGACGGTATCGAAGGTATGCTCGAGCCCGAGAAGAAGGAAGAGGTCACCGCGACCGCACTGGTGAAGCAGACCTTCCACATCTCCAAGGTCGGCACCATCGCAGGCTGTATCGTCAAGGACGGCAAGATGGTCAAGGGCGCCAAGGTGCGTCTCATCCGCGACGGCATCGTGGTCTACACGGGCGAACTCTCATCCCTGAAGAGGGGCAAGGACGACGCCAAGGAGGTCCCCGCCGGACTGGAATGCGGCCTCGGCATCCAGAACTTCAACGACATCAAGGAGGCCGACGTAGTGGAGGCCTTCCAGATAGTGGAAATCAAACGTACGCTGTAGGATGCTGTTTGTCGTCGAAGGCCTGGACGGTGCCGGAAAGAGCACCCAGGTCAGCGCCCTCAGGAAATATCTGGAGCAGCGGCGAGGGAATCTGGAATATATCCACTTCCCCCGCTACGACGCCCCGGTGTATGGCGACCTCATCGGCCGCTTCCTCAAAGGTGAGTTCGGCTCCATCGACAGCGTCCATCCCCAGCTGGTGGCCCTGCTCTATGCCGAAGACCGCCACGGCGCAGCCCCGCAGATGAACGAAGCCCTCAGGGAGGGACGGGACGTCCTTCTGGACAGATATGTCTATTCCAACATAGCCTACCAGTGCGCCAAGATGTCCGACCCCACCGCGAGGGAATCCCTCCGCAAGTGGATCCTGGACACCGAGTTCGGGCAGTTCGGCCTCCCCCGCCCCGACCTCAACATATTCCTCGACGTTCCCATCGGATTCGTCCGCAAGAGGCTCTCGGAGCACAGGGAAGGCAGCGACAGGGACTATCTCGCCGGCAGCAGCGACATCCACGAGGCCGACATATCCTTCCAGGAAAGGGTCCGCCAGGTCTATCTGACCCAATGCGCCCACGACCCCACGTTCCTGCGCATAGACTGTTCCGACGCCCGGGGCGAGATGCTCGACCCGGACAGCATATTCTCAAAGATAAAAAGCGCCGTAGACGCCCTCCTATGACGAAGTTCCATTACAGGGCAAGGCGTTTTTCGGCATTTCTGGTCGGTCTCGTTTTCTTCGTGGCCGGCGCCCTCAAGCTTATGGACCCGGTGGGCGCGGGACTTGTCGTGACCGAATACCTGAAGTTCTTCCACATCGCATTTATACTTCCCGCCGCCAAGGTTGTCGGGGTGCTGCTTGCCCTTGTCGAGGCGGTCACCGGAGCTGCTCTGGTCACCGGCGTTTTCCGCAAGCTGTTCGCAATCACCGCCACGGTTATGGTCGGATTCTTCACGGTGGTGACCTTCATCCTGTGGATAAAGAATCCCGCCTTCGACTGCGGCTGCTTCGGGGAAGCCATCCATCTGAGCCATGGCCAGACACTGGTCAAGAACCTGATACTCTGCGCATTATCCGCCCTGGCTTTCATCCCCTTCAAGGGGTATGGCAAGGGACGGGGAGGCAAGATGGTGTCCTTCTTCCTGGTGTGTGCGGCTATCCTTTTCATCACCGTGCGCAACTGGATGTATATCCCTTTCAAGGACTTCACCCCCTTCAAAGCGACCTCCGTCCTTCTTGCTGCCGACTGGGAGAACCCCGAGAACCCCGAGCTCGCCTTCACCGACGCCGAGGGCTTTTTCTGCGATTCACTGGCGACCAAAGGCTATGTGATGGTCTGTTCCGCTCCCGAGCCTTCCAGGATGAGTGCAGGGCAATGGTCCCGTACGTCGGCGCTCCTCGAGGACGCCCAGGCCGCCGGCTTCACTCCCCTGCTGCTGGTGAGCGCCGAGCCCGGCTCCGCCTTCCTTCCCCTGGAGCTGGACCCGAAGGATTATATGCTGCTAAGCCAAGCAGCATATTTCACCGACTACCGCACGCTCGTCTCCCTCAACCGCTCCTGCGGCGGGGCGACATATTTCCACGAAGGAGAGCTCATCCGCAAATGGGCGGCACGGGCGCTGCCTTCCGCTGAAGAACTTAAGGAAATCCTGAACTCCGACCCCACCGAGGTCACCATCTCCGCCCAGACCCGCGGCAGCATCCGCTTCCAGGCCTTCTTCCTCTACTCCCTCGCCGTCCTCTTCCTAATCTAGGCCGCAGAAGGCTGGCCAGACGCAGCTAATCAAGTTGCAGGAAGGATTCGGCGTCCTGCAGGGAGTCGAGCTTGCCGACGTCGAGGAGGCGGAGGCCTTCGGGGGCGAAGCCGTAGATGGGGTGCTCCCGGCAGGCTTGGACGTAGAAGTCCATTATGGGGAAGACGTCGCCGAAGCCGAGGGCGTCGAAGGCGTCGAAGATGCCTTCACGCATTAGGTGGATGCCGGAGAAGGCGAGCATATGGCAGTCTTCCGGCCTGAGGCCCGGCCAGGGCGAACGGACTTCGCCTGTGCTGACATTTGTCCAGCCGACAAGGCGCATTGAATCGTCGAACAGCAGGTAACGGCTTGTCTGCCTTTCGCTTACAACGAGGGTGGCTACGGAGCCATCGACCGCCGGGATGCTCCTTAGATCCAGATTGGAGAGGATGTCCACATTGTGGACGAGGAAATCACCGCCGCCGAGCAGCTGCCGGGCGAACTTGATGCCCCCGCCCGTGTCGCGCAGCAGGTCACGCTCGTCGGAGACCTTGACCGAATCCCCATAATTGGCCCTGAGCCAGGAGATTATCTGGTCCGGGAAATGGTGCACGTTGACCACAAGGTCATCGAAGCCGGAGGCGAGAAGCTTGCGGATGACGTGCCCCAGAAGAGGCTCGCCGCCCACCTCCACCAGCGCCTTTGGCCTGGTGAGGGTGAGCGGCCTGAGCCTTGTGCCGAGACCGGCAGCGAAAATCATCGCTTTCACTGGGCGGACTCGTCAAGGATGTCGCAGCTGCCTTCTGGGCGCTGCTCTTCAATCCTGGAGAAATACCAGATGGCTCCAGCTACGATTGCAATGTTCAGCACGCACACGAGGGCATAGACCCAGGGGGTCATGACGTCGTAGAACGATTCGACATCCTTGAGGGAGTCGATGTTGGAGAGGACTATCGCCAGCGTGTTGTTGGTGAAGTGCATCAGCATCGTGAGCTTGAGGGAGCCTGTCTTGTAGTAGACATAGCCCATCAGGAGGCCGATGGAGAAAGCCGTGACAGCCTGCCAGAGGTTGAAGTGGATCACCGCGAAGAACAGGGCCGACACCACTATTGCGGCCGCGGGGGCCATAACCGGAGTGCCATCCGCCCTCCTGGCATTGAGCAGGCCGCGGAGGACCATACCCCGGCAGAGCCATTCCTCGAAGATGGGGGCGAATATGGACACGCAGATGAGGTTGATCCACACGTTGCCGGCCGTCATCGACTCAAGGGTGTCCTTAAGCCACTGGGGCATTTCCGGGAGCACCCTGTTGATGGGGTCGAGGACGAACTGGCAGGAGAGCATAGCGATGACGACCACGACTGCGGCGACGAAGCCTCCCTTGGGACCGAAATGGTTGCTGTCCAGGGAATAACCCTTCTCGAACATAATGTTGCGCCTGCCCTTGTAGGATGCCAGCATCATAGGCGGGACGAACATCAGGGGATATGAAATCAGCAGCCTGAGGTCCTGGCCGAGGGGCAGTCCGCATATCGACAGGGTGGCCACGACCAGGGCGCCGAGAAGCGACCCCAGAAGGAGCAATGCCAGGAGCAGGAACATATCGCCCACCCCCGGCACATAGTAGGCGTGTGTCGAGTAGAGGTCGAAACTCTGGGACCTGCTCTTCTTGAAGAATCCCATACTAGTAAAGCGGTGAAGGATATACGCCCTTGGCTACGAGCTCTGCGAACTTGGCAACGACGCCGGGACGGTCTTCCTTATAAGTCACGCCGAACCACTTGGAAGGAGTGGAAAGCACGTCGCAGGTGGCCTTTCCGGCCTTTACGATATTGTCCACCGCGTAGGGGATATAGAACTCTTTCTTGAGCTCCATCCCGTAGGCCTTGAGGAACTCGCCGAACATTCCTTCGCTGCCGCTGAAGTAATCCGGGGTGAAGCCCCACATATTCATCGAGCAGAGGGCCTTGCCGTCGAGCTCAATGTGCTTTGCGCCGGTGTCGGAGTTGTCGCCATAGACCTTGCCGTCGGCTTCCTTGCCGATGTTCAGGTGCTCGACCACGCCGGTCAGATGCTGGTCCTTGTCGTAGAAGCATATGCCCCTGGAGACGGTGCCGCTCTCGGAGAGGGTGTTCTCGAGCTCGAAGCCTACGATGCTGTAGGCGCCTGCCTTGCCTTCGCGGCCGCGGAGCCAGTCGCCGAGGATCTGGAAGGATTCCTTGCCATAGTAGTCGTCGCCGTTGATTACTGCGAAGGGCTCGTGGATGACGTCTTTGGCCATAAGCACGGCGTGGGCGGTGCCCCAGGGCTTCTCACGGTCGGGGTTGACTGCATATCCTGAAGGGATCTTGTTCAGTTCCTGGGTGACGAAGACGAACTCGAGGGGGGTACCGTCGATGCATTTCACGCCGGAATATCTTTCCTTGACGCGTTTTTCCATATCCGCCTTGAAATATTCACGGACGATATAGACGACTTTGCCGAAGCCGGCTGCGACTGCGTCGTAGATGGAGTAGTCGATTATGGTTTCACCATTAGGGCCGAGGCCGTCCATCTGCTTGAGACCGCCGTAGCGGCTTCCCATTCCTGCTGCAAGGACTAGTAGTGTAGGTTTCATTGTGTTATAAGAGTTTAAATAGTTTTCTTTATGTCCTACAAATATACGAAAGTTTAATTCAATACCCAAGACGTTCGAGGGTTTTCACAGGGTCCGGGACCGTGGCCGGCGCACCGGGGTTCACCTTGCCGGCGCGAAGGCCGTGGTCTATAAGGTATTGCAGGGTGAGGTCCGAGCGGTTGGTGAAGAAGCCGTCGCTGCGGGAAGCCTGTTCCTGCATCTGGGCGACGGAATCGAATGAATAAGGATGGTTAAGCATCCCGCTGCGGCGCACGAGGTCGGCCTGCCAGGGCTGGTTCAGCTCTTCGTAGTTGTTGGGCTCGCCGCCTATGGAGGGGCCGCTGATGTGAGCGCCGTTGTCCTGGGCCCAGCCGAGGATGGCGGCGAAGCCTTCTGGCGTGTTAAGGTCGCCGCCGGGGATGTCCTCCGGGCACGGAGGCCAAAGCAGGAAGCACATAGGGACCCTGCCCTTGAATATGGCATATGCCCTTCTGAGAGAGGCGGTTGAGAAGGTCTGGAGGACCACCTTGCCGTAAGTCTTGCCCACCTGGACAAGGCCGTCGCGCCAGAACTGAGTCTCCTGAGCAGGCTTTGTCAGGATGTTCCACCCCTGGGCGTCGAGGATGTCATATACGCGCTGTTCCATATCGTCGGGATTGACGTCGGGCTCCTTGAATTCTATATATATTCCCGGCCTGTGGCCGCTGTCGGCGGGGTCGGGGACATATGCACGGGAGAAGTCATATGCGACGAACTCCATATACGCCGTCCCGGCTTCCTGACGGATCTGCGCCAGCGTCTTGGCGGGGCATTTCAGGCTATAGGGCAGCACACGCTTCCCGTCTGCCGTGCGGTTCAGCATCAGGCCCTGGGCATAGGCTATCTGGTCCTGCAGGGCGGAAACATACTGCGAGCCCGCATATGCCGCGCGGGCCTGCTCCGGACGGGCCTCATTGAACCAGGCGCCGGCATCGAGCATCAGAAGTTCGGCATAATAGTAGGAGGCGGCGTGATATGGCCTGAAGGTCTTCTCGTCTTCCGCCAGCTGCCCTTCAATATCCTTGGGATCGAAACCGAAGGACTCGTAGAAGGCCCTTCGGGTGGCCGGGACGCCGCCGCCGAAGACTTCTTCGATGTTCGTCGTGCGCGTGAGATTGTCGTCGTGGTTGGCGAGGATGACGCCGTCCTTGGTGCACTGCAGGTCGGACTCAAGATAGTCCGCGCCCATCTCGCGGGCCCAGCGCCAGGCGCTCTCGGTCTCCTCCGGAGCCCAGTAGGTCGAGCCCCTGTGGGCCATCACCGCATAGCGCGGCACATAATCCCTCACCGCCGCCATCTCGGGGCTGAGCACCTTGACGGGAGTTTTTCCGCCACAGGAGACTGCCGCTATGGCGGCCGCAAGCAATAGAATACGTTTAGTCATCTGTCCTTTTTTTACAAATATAGTTAAAACGGCGCTCACTTTTGAATATTTTTTCGTATTTTTGAGCAACAAAAAACTCTAAACCTGTTTTATTATGAAGAAGTACATTGCAGAATGTCTCGGTACATTCGTCCTTACTTTCCTGGGTTGCGGAACAGCGATGTTCCTTGGTTGCACGACTCCCGCAGGCGTGGTCGGCACTGCAATCGCCTTTGGTCTCGCCGTCGTAGCGATGGCCTATACCATCGGCGGCATCAGCGGCTGCCACATCAACCCTGCCATCACCCTGGGTGTCGTCCTTAGCGGCCGTATGAGCTGGAAAGACGCCTGTGGCTACTGGGTAGGACAGGTCCTCGGCGGTATCATCGCCGGCGCAGTCCTCCTGCTGCTCACCAAGGTTGTCGCAGCCCCCGACCTGACCGGAGCCCTCGGTTCCAACGGCGTAGCAAATGCCGGCGGAGTAGGCGGAGCATTCCTCGTTGAGGCCATCGCCACCTTCCTCTTCGTCCTCGTGGTCCTCGGCACCACCGATTCCAAGGTCGGAGCAGGCAACTTCGCAGGCCTCGCCATCGGTCTGAGCCTCATCCTCATCCACCTGGTGTGCATCAACCTCACCGGCACCTCGGTCAACCCCGCCCGTTCCATCGGCCCCGCCCTCTTCGCCTGTGGCCAGGCCCTCAAGGACGTCTGGGTATTCATCTGCGCTCCTCTCGTGGGCGGTGCCCTCAGCGCCGTCGTGTGGTGCGCCATCGCTCCCAAGGAGAAGTAGTCCCCCGTGGGAAAAATCAAGGATATCTGGAACGGTGAAGACCGTTCGTTCGTCAGGTTCGCGGTCATAGTGACGGCCGCGTTCCTGATTCTGGCCGGGTTCATCCTGCCAAACAGCCTGTGGCGCTGGGCAAAGTCCGGCGCTGAGCTGCGCAGGCAGAACCAGCAGATAGAGGCCCTCAAGGCCGATATCGCCAGGATGGACGAGCAGATCCGCAAGCTCTCGGACGACAGGGATTCCCTCGAAAGGTTCGCCCGGGAAAACTATGGCTTCGCCGCACCTGATGAAGACGTCTATGTCCTCAAATAGGAATATCCGCCTTATGGGAATCGTCAACCTCACTGACGATTCCTTCTTTTCAGGGAGCCGTTATGGCTCCCTTTCTTCGCAGGAGGCCGTGGCCGCTGTGGAGAAGATGTTCCAGGATGGCGCCTCGATCGTGGACATAGGCGCCTGCTCGACCCGCCCGGGAGCGGAACCGGTAAGCCCCCAGGAGGAGTGGGAAAGATTGAAGGAGGTTATTAAAGCGCTGGCCGGCAGGAACTTATGCATATCCGTAGACACCACCAGCGCCGAAATTGTGCGGAGGGTATATGACACCCTGGGGTCATTCCTGGTCAACGACATTTCCTCCGGGGAAGACGACCCCGGTATGCTCCCCTTGGTGGGTTCCCTGGGCCTGGAATATGTCGCTATGCACAAAAGGGGCAATCCCCGCACGATGCAGCAGATGACCGATTACCCCCAAGGCGTAACGCAAGCCGTCAAGTCATATTTCGAAGCATTTGCCCGGAAGGCGCAAGCATATGGCATACACCAATGGATCCTCGACCCCGGCTTCGGTTTTGCAAAGACCCTGGAGCAGAACTGGGAACTCCTGGGCAACCTCCACCGCCTGACTGAACTGGGCCGCCCCATACTAGCCGGCCTCTCACGCAAAAGTATGATCTACAAGCTGACAGGCACCACCCCGGAAGATTCCCTCCCCGCCACTCAGATCGCCAACTACATCGCCCTGGTCCAGGGCGCAACGCTCCTTCGCGTCCACGACATCCCGGAAACTGTGCGGACAGTGCAGATCTTCTCCGAGACTACTCGAATTCAAAGATAGAGATAAAGCCGGTCAGGTCCAGCACATCACGGATCACATCGTTCACATTCTTCAGCACGACGCGGGAGCCCACTTCCCTGGCCTGCTTGAGGATGCCCAGCAGGATGCGGAGTCCGCTGGAGGCTATATATTCGAGCTCGGTGCAATCTATCACTATATCCTTGCCCTTGCTGCCAAGAAGCGGCTTCAGGGCTTGTTCGGTCTCCTGGGCAACGGCTGTGTCCAGCTCTCCGCTGAGGAAGGCTATGATCCGGTCGGGGGTTTCCTGAATCTTCGTTGTCATATTATTGATTTTGTTAATGTTAATACATTTTTACCCTGTTTGCGGCAGTACGAGACCGAATCCATAATCCTGCGGGTAAGGTGGATTCCAAGGCCGCCGATAGGCCTGCTGTGGGCATCCAGCGTGGTGTCTGCCGACATCATCGACGTGGGGTCGAAGGGGACGCCTGAGTCCTCGACGGTGAAACGGACCTCGGTGCGGTCGCTGTCGGCAAGCACGCAGATATCTCCCTTTTCGCCGGCGGGATAGGCATAATTCATCACATTCACCACCATCTCCTCCAGCGCCAGGCGGACGCCTGAGGCCATCTTGCGGTCCAGGTCCAGGGCTGCGCTGAAATCTTTGACGAATCCGCTCAGACGGGCTATGTCGGCCTTGTCGTTGACAAGATGGAGCTGCTGCCGAAGCAGCTTCCCCGGGGAGAACCTTATCGCCAGCATTGCCATATCGTCACTCTGGGGCGCGGAACCGGCGAATTTGTGTGCAGCTTTGCCCAGCGACGACACCATCACCTCCGGGCTGAGCGACCTGACGCCTTCCAGCACTTCCTTCACACGGGCACGGCCAAAGGCTTCCCGTGAAGGGTTCTTTGCCTCGGTGAGGCCGTCCGTATAGAGGAACAGGGTGTCCCCCGCAGACAGTTCCATATTTTCCTCGGCAAACTCAGTGTCGGGGAAAACGCCAAGCGGGAGATTGGACTTTACGGGCAGCAGGGAGACTTCCTTCCCGACGAGGAAAGGCTTGTCGTGACCGGCATTGCCAAAGCGGAGCTGTCCGGAATAAAGGTCGAGGCAACCCACGAAAAAGGTTGCGAACATATTGCTGTCATTCCCCCGGCATATATGAGAGTTGAGTTCCTCAAGGATGCGGGAGGGGCTTTCCTCCTTCAAGGATATGGTCCGGAACAGGGAGTGGACCACGGACATCAGCAGGGCCGAAGGGACGCCCTTGCCGCTTGAGTCACCTATGCAGAAGAACAGCTTTCCGTCCCTGCGGTGGAAGTCGAACAGGTCTCCGCCGACCTCCCTTGCAGGCTCCAGCATTCCGAAGACATCCTGCGTGAACGACTTGGGCAGCATCTCGTGCTGTATCCTCTGGGCCACAGCAAGTTCGCTGCCGATGCGGGCCTGTTCCTCGGTAGCCTCCCGCAGCTTTTTGTCGCTGCTGTAGAAACGCTGTATCATAAAGAAGAGGATCACCATGACCAGCAGGCTCATAAAGACCTGCTGCCTGCGCAACGAATGCAGGGGGGCCCTGACCTCATCCATAATGTAGACCTGCCCTATCTGCCAATATGGAGGCTTGTCCATACGTGCGCTCAGGACCCCCACTTCACCGTCCGGCGACAGGGTCCGGCCGACCCTCAGCATATCAGCCGCCGCCGAAACCTGGGCCGCGGAGGCGCGGCTCTCCGGAGGGGGAACTATCAGTTCACCGTCCTGGGACAGCACGAATGCGTAGGAAGAAGGAAAATGCTGCTTGTGATTCAACGAATCAGACAGCTGGGAAACATTCATCTCGCCGCCATACTCCACCATCGTTTCGATGCGGTCCGCGACTGCGCCCAGGATCACCTTGGAGCGCACCCTCATCTCCTGCTCCATCAGGTTGCGGACACGTTCATACTGCACGATAGAGATCGTCTCCACGAGCAGTGCGGCTATCACCACTATGCCCACCCGGGGCATCCATATTCTGGCGGGTACTTTCATAACAGCTTTTCCTGGTCGAGCTCCCGGTGGCGAAGGACTATCTTGACGTCGAAGCGGCCGGCAAGGTGGGCGGCGAGGTGTTCGGCGGCATAGACCGAGCGGTGCTGGCCGCCGGTGCAGCCGAAGCACACCTGCAGGTGGGTGAACTTGCGCTCTATGAAGCGCTGCACGTGAGGGTCCACCAGGGCATACACGTGCTCGAGGAAGCGGAGGATTTCACCGTCGTCTTCGAGGAACTTTATCACTTCGGGATCATTACCGTTAAACTGCCTGTAGTATTCGAACTTACCGGGGTTGTTGATGGAGCGGCAGTCGAAGACATAGCCGCCTCCGTTGCCAGAGGTGTCGGCCGGGATGCCTTTCTTGTAGGAGAAGCTGAATATGCTGACTTCCAGGCGCTTGTCCTGGGCTATCTCATAGAACTGGTGCATCTTCGTGAGCGAAGTGAGCACCCCGCTCAGGTAGGGGTAATCCTCGAAGGGTTCGCGAAGGAGCTTGCGAAGGTTGTCGATGGCGAAGGGCACGCTGCCAAGGAAATGGGGCTTCTTCTCGAAATAGCCCCGGAAACCATATGCGCCCAGCACCTGGAGGGTGCGGAACAGGACGAAGAGGCGGTATTTGCGGCGGAAGGCGGCCTCATCCAGCGAGGGGACATATTTGCGGAGCGACTCCAGATAAGCCGCTTCGAGCTCTGCGCGGAGGTCGTCAGGATAGCGCGAACGGGCCTGCCACACGAAGGAAGCGAGGTCATATTGCACCGGGCCGCGCCGCCCGCCCTGGAAATCGATGAAATAGGGCTCACCGTCCTTTATCATCACGTTGCGGGCCTGGAAATCGCGGTACATGAAGGTCTGACCCATATCGCTCATAAGGTCGTGCTGGAGACGGTCGAAGTCGTCCTGGAGGGGAATCTCGTCGAACTCCAGGCCGGTGGCCTTGAGGAAGCAGTACTTGAAATAGTTAAGGTCAAAGGACACCATCCGCCCGTCAAAGGCGGCCTCAGGGTAGCAGACGCTCCAGTCGAAGCCGTCGGAAAGGGCATACTGGATATCAGGAAGGCAGGAGATGACCTTGCAAAGAAGGGCCCTCTCCGAGGCCGAATAATGGCCGTTCTCGCGGCCTGTGGATATGGCGTCGAAAAGCAGCGTGTCGCCCAGGTCTTCCTGGAGATAGCGCATCCCGTCCTCGCTGACGCTCAGCACCGCAGGGACATTTATCCCCTTCGAGGCAAAATGCCTGTCGAGGGTTATGAACGCCCTGTTCTCCGCCTCGGACGTCCCGACGACACCCATCACGCAGGCCTTTCCGGTCATCCTGTAATACCTGCGGTGGCTCCCGGATGCCTGCAATTCCACTATCCCTTCCGGAGCCGCACCACAATATGCCTTGTATAACTCCTTCAACAATTCCATATCCGAATTATCAAATTATTTTGAGCCCTGAACCGTATTAGATGACGCTATCTGCAGCAGACGCCTGTTTATGGCAGTAATGACGCATCGTTCGTCCAGTGGTTTGAGTCCTGTGAAAGTCGTTTTGGCTTTCAATTCTTCGAGCGGCATCTCCAAAAGAAGTTTTGCTATGCACTCGTCAGCGAAAGAATTGGTAACAATCTCTATCCCGGTGAAATCCAATACAACTTTCTCGTTGCCATCCAGCAGAGGGCGCAGATCTGTTCTGATCCGTGCCCCTATAAGACGAGTTCCAAGACTGTCTCCATATTTTGAAAACTTAAAAACCTTCATAATCCGTTTACCATAGTTCATTAATTCCCGAATCCCCATCCAGGAACAGTTCATCGAATTCTTCAGCAGGGTCAGTACGGTGTTCCACAATCGACGATGGATCTATCTCCAAATTGGAACGTACCTCAAAATATATGATCGTCCCCTGCCAAGGATGTGATTCATATACTGACATATCTCCATTGGCAGAAAGGGTATGGGAGCCGGATCGGATGATGAGCTTATGACCGGCAGTGTTAATCAAGCGGGATGTGGAATACAGACCGAATCCAAGTCCTTTCCCATCAGACACTTTGTCTTTGATACAATACTTAAGGGCTTCTGTCTCAGATATGCCGGCATATTCTTCGTTCTGAGCCAAAGATGCTTGGATTCCTATGCCATCGTCTGCCACGAGAATACGGATAATATGTTGCTCCTCGGAGTAATCAGTGATTACAATTCCATTGTTTTTTCCTGAATGTATCAGCACATTATCCATAACTTCGTAGAAACAATAGCTCATCGCTTGCAGAAGGGATGTCTCAATTTCTGGCTGATGAATCAGGACCCGTACCAGCCTGAGATAAACTTGCTGGATGTTCTTCTCATCGAACATCTCAATGCAGAGGTTCTCAGCCTGCGAGAAATACTGGTGCAATAATGTATCTACGTTCATACTTTTATCTATCACAACAAAGATAACATTTTTCCTGTAAAAAGAAACAATTCGTCTGCCATTGGGGTGGTTTTCCCCGGGAAAATGACTAAATTCGCACTTGGTATGAGAAAGTGGATATGGATATTGGCGGCCGCGATGATGGCTTTCCCCGCCGCAGTTTTCGCCCAGACGGACACCACCGGGCTGGGTGCGGAGCGAAGGGACAGCCTGGATGCGGCTGTATATACCGGCCGCCGCAGCGGGAATTATCTTTCCAAAGGAAAGGATATCCGGGTGGAGGTCATCTCCTCCGAGGGCCTTCAGAAGATGGCCTGCTGCAATGTGGCAGAGAGTTTCGAGAATTCGGCCAGCGTGACCGTAGGCTATTCCGACGCCGTCACGGGGGCAAGGCAGATCCGTCTGCTCGGCCTTAGCGGAGTATATACCCAGATGCTGGATGAATCCCGTCCCGTGATGAGGGGTCTTGCATCGCCGTTCGGGCTGACATATATGCCCGGCCAGTGGCTGGAAAGCATCCAGATCGCCAAGGGCTCGGCATCCGTCGTGGGTGGGGTGGAATCGATGACCGGCCAGATCAATTTCGAGCACCGCAAGCCCACCGACGAAAAGCCTTTCTTCCTGAGTCTCACCGGGATGAGCGACTCCCGCCTGAGCGGGGACGTAGCCTCTTCGCTCCAGATGGGAGACCATCTTTCGACCGTAATCCTCGGCCACGCGGACAAGAATTTCAAGGCCTTCGACATGAACTCCGACGGGTTTATGGATGACCCTATGGTGCAGCAGTTCGCCCTGGCCAACCGCTGGCTCTACTATGACCCGCGCTTCCAGGTCCGCCTTGGCGTCAATGCCGTGAGCGACAAGCGATTGGGCGGACAGCCCGGTTATGACCGCAAGGCATATGCCCCCGGTCTCCCCTGGGGCAGCGACATCGCCAACCGCCTGCTGGGGGCATATCTTAAAATAGGCGTGCCCCTTCGCGACGACCAGAGTTCCAGCATAGCCCTCGTGGCGGACTGGACCTGGCAGGATATGGACGCCCGTTTCGGACAGGCGTCATATCTGGCCCGCCAGAGGTCGGCTTTCCTCAATCTCATATGGCGCAACAAAATCAATGACAGTCACGACTTTACGGTAGGCGCCAGCGGCACCTTCGACCGCTATGACGAGAATCTGGACCGCACCGTAACCTCCGGCACGAATGCCTATAAGGCAGTGACTTCCCTTACCAATATGGCGCTCTATGGTGAATACACCTTCCACCTTGAAGACCGTCTGACCGCGATTGCCGGCATAAGTGCCAACTGGTATGGCAAGGCCGACGGCTTCCGCCTGTCACCTCGCGCAACGCTCCGTTACCAGCCCTGGAAAGCGCTGGTTCTTAGGCTCAATGGAGGCCGCGGCATCCGCGCCGCAATGCCCCTGACTGACAACATCGGAGTGTTCTCCACCGGCAAACTGTGGACCGGCATATATGACCGCCACCTTCTTGAAGACGCGTGGACCTGGGGCGGCAATGCTACGGTATATCTTCCTATCGGCGAGGACCCCGACAACGCCTACCTGAGTTTCGACTACTTCCGCACCCAGTTCTCGAACCAGCTCATAGTGGACTATGAGCATCTTCCGAACGGGATTGACTTCTACGCATCCGAGGGAACCCCCTCATTCACAAATACTTATCAGGTCGATTTCGCAGTGGAGCCCTTCGAGCGTTTCACCGTGAACATAACGGCCCGATACACCGATGCGAAGCTCAGCCTTGCAGGCCGGGGCCTCGTTGAACGGCCTATGACGCCCCGTTTCAAAGGCGTTCTCAACCTGCAATATAAAACCAATCTCAGCCGATGGATCTTCGACTTCACGGCGGCACTCAACGGCAGCTCCAGGGTATATGACTTTATGCTCCTTGAAGGCGGCCGCACCCCGGTATATCCTATGCTCTATGCCCAGGTCACCCGTCGCTTCAAAGGCATAGATGTCTACATTGGTGCAGAAAATTTGACGGGATTCCGGCAAAAATCCGTAATTTTGGGAGTCCCGGAGAGTCCAGCCTTCGATGCCAGCGCCGTCTGGGGGCCGCTGATGGGCCTGAGGGTGGATGCCGGACTGCGGATAACTATATGGAAAACTTATTGAAAACCAATATGATGAAAAGAATTGCAATAGCTCTTATGCTCAGCCTCGGGGCGGCTTCACTCCTGGCCGTGCCTGCATATGCGGTTCCCTCTGAAGTCCAGGCCAAGAAGGAGACCAAGACAGTCACCTTCAAGACCTCGATCCACTGCAAGAACTGCGTCAAGAAGATTAATGACAACCTCGCCTTCGAAAAGGGCGTCAAGGACCTCAGGGTCTCCCTGGACGACAAGCTTGTCACGGTGAAATATGACCCCGCCAAGACCGACGAGGCCACCCTGGCCAAAGCCCTTGAGAAGCTTGGCTATAAAGTAGAAAAAGTTGAATTGTAAGCACTTGAATATGAAAACAATACGTGAAGTCCTCTACGATTGCCAGGCCAAAAAGACTGCGGTGCTGGCCACCAATTTCTATAACTACGAGACCCTGGTCTGCGTCGCCCGCGCCGCCCAGGCGATGAATGCCCCGGTGATGCTTCAGCTCACCCGTTCTTCCATAGACTATATGGGCCTCCACACGGCCTATAAGATGGGGCGTCAGGTGATTGAGGATTACGGGCTTAAGGGATATATCCACCTTGACCACGGCCCTTCCCTGGAGCTTGTCCAGAAGTGCCTTGACGAGGGCTTCGATTCCGTGATGATAGACGCTTCCGAGAAGCCTTTCGAGGAGAATGTCGAGACTTCGGCCAAGGCCGTCGAAATGGCAAAGCCATATGGTGCCAACGTTGAGGCGGAGCTCGGTTATGTGGCCAAGCTGGGCCAGGAGCAGGGCGGCGGGTTCACCACTCCCGAACAGGCAGTCGAGTTTGTGAAACGCACTGGCGTTGACGCACTTGCGGTGTCCATAGGCTCCGCCCACGGATTCTACAAGCTCCCTCCTCATCTGGATATCCCGCGCCTTGCCGCCATCCACGCCGCCACTCCCGTGGCACTGGTGCTTCACGGCAGCTCCGGCATCCCCCACGACCAGGTCAAGGAGGCGATAGCCAATGGAATCGTCAAGGTCAACCTCGCAACGGAGATAAAGGACAACTTTATGAGGGCCCTGAAGAAAGTCCTTTCAGAGAGCGACGAAATCGACCTCCGCAAAGTCTTCCCCAAGGCCATGGCCCCCGTCGTGGACCTTCTCAAAGAGAAATACTCCGTCACCGGAGCGACGGTGTAAAGGGCGTTACTGCTTGTAGCAGTCCCTCGTGATTATGGGTTTGCCGTTGGCGTCCAGAAGGGGCGTCAGGCCACCGCCGTATCCACGGCAGACATACAGGTAATTCACTCCAGTCTGCTTGTCGACGATCACTATGGCGTCTGTCATAAAGGATACGCCTTCCTTTTCCTTGATGTCAAATCTGTCTGTTCCCATATCACTAAGGTTTTTGTTCTGACGCGAATTTAGTCATTTTCCCGGGGAAAAGGTTCACCCGGGCGGTTTTTTTCTTATATTTGAGGGATTATATTATTATGACCATGGAACTTAATTACGCTTATTGTTCAGACAAGTACCAGTACACTATGGGAAAGTCTTTCTACGACACCGGAAGGTCGCAGGAAACCGCCATATTCAACCTTTTCTACCGCAAGGCTCCGGAGAATAACAACTGGGCCGTGGTGAGCGGCACTGCGGAAGTCATAGAGATGGTGCAGAACCTCGGAAAGATGCCGGCGGAATTCTACGAGAAGTTCCTCCCCGGGGAAGAATACAAGGACTTCCGCAAGTTCCTGTCCACCATGAAGTTCACGGGCAACATATATGCTATGCGAGAGGGCGAGATCGCTTTCCCCAACCAGCCGATCGTGACAATAGAGGGTCCGCTTATTGAGGCGCAGGTGCTCGAGACCCCGATGCTGTGCATAATGAACCACCAGATGGCGGTGGCGACCAAAGCCTCCCGCGTGTGCAGGGCGACCAACCGCCCGGTGAGCGAGTTCGGCTCCCGCAGGGCCCACGGCCCCTGGGCGGCGACCTATGGCGCCAAGGCCGCCATCATCGCCGGCTGCGCCAGCTCCTCCAATATCCTCACCGGAGTGATGAACGGAGTCCCCTCCACCGGCACGATGGCCCACAGCTTCGTGACCTCATATGGCAGCAGCGTCGAAGGCGAACACCAGGCCTTCTGCGACTATATCCGCACACACCGCGGCGAGAACCTCATCCTGCTGATCGACACCTACGACACCCTTAAATGCGGCGTCCTCAACGCCATCCGCGCCTTCCGCGAGAACGGCATAGATGACTCATATCCATATGGTTACGGCATCCGCCTCGACAGCGGCGACCTCGCCTACCTGTCGGTGAAGGTCCGCGAGATCCTCGACGCCCACGGCCTGAAAGGCTGCAAGATATTCGCCACCAACTCCCTGGACGAATACCTCATCACCGACCTCGAGCGCCAGGGCGCGAAGATAGACTCCTACGGAGTGGGCGACGCCATAGCCACCAGCAAGGCCGCCCCCTGCTTCGGCAATGTCTATAAGCTCGTGCAGATCAAGGGCGAACCGGTGCTGAAGCGCTCCGAAGACACGATAAAGCTCATAAACCCCGGCTTCCAGATCACCTACCGCATCATCAAGGACGACAAGTTCAAGGTCGATGTGACCTGCATCCGCGGCGACGCCACTTCGCGCAAAATTGAGGCCGGCGAAGCCTTCACCGTCTATGACGAGCAGGACCGTTACAAATACAAGACCTTCGAACCCGGCACATACACCTTCCGCAAGCTCCAGCACCAGGTCATCCGCGGGGGTGAAGACATATCCGAAAAGCACTCCCTCCTTGAAAAGAAGGCTTTCTTCAACGACACCCTCGCCCACTTCGACCCTTCGGAGAGGCGCCTTATCAACCCCCACTACTACAAGGTGGACATCTCCGAGGAGATGAGGGAAGTCAAGCTGGGCATCCTAGAACGGATTAACAAACAGATACGGGACTTCACAATAGACTGAAAATGAAAAGGTTCGCGATTTCGCTGATGGTGCTCTGCCTTGCAGGGCTCTCTGCCCTTGGACAGGGGCGGATCAGCGGAACCGTGGTCGATCCGGACGGGCAGGGGGTGATTGCGGCGGGAGTAGTCTGCAAGGAAAAGCCATCCGTGGGCACAGTTGCGGACTTCGACGGCCGGTTTTCGCTCGACATTCCCTCCGGCGTGACGACGGTTGTTTTCTCCTCCCTCGGGATGGAATCCCTCGAATGGGACGTCACCCGCGGCAACCTTGAGGACATCACGGTAGTGCTTGAATATGAGCACAATGTCCTCGACAAAGCCGTTGTCACGGGCTATGCCCAGACAACGGTCAAGCGCATCACCGGATCGGTGGCGATAATTGACAAGGACAAGTTCGAGGCCAAGCCACTGGCCTCGGTCGGGTCGCTGATGCAGGGCGAGGTGGCAGGCGTGCAGATCTCCCAGGTTTCCGGCCAGCCGGGCACCCAGGCGCGCATCCGCATCCGCGGCGCCAACAACCTCTCCGGCAACAGCGAGCCCCTGTGGGTCGTTGACGGAGTGCCCCTGCAGAACGACAAGCCCAACCTCAGTTCCGAGCAGCTTGCCACCGGCGGATTCGACAACATATTCGTCAGCGGCGTGGGCGGCATCAACCCCAACGACATCGAAAGCATCACCATCCTCAAGGATGCTGCGGCGGCGGCCATATATGGCTCCCGTGCCGCCAACGGCGTCATCGTGGTGACGACCAAGCGTGGCGAGGAAGGCCGGATGAGGGTGAACTACAACAACAACTTCACTATGTCCTTCCGCCCCCAGAGGAGCCTGGACCTGATGAACTCCTCCGAGAAACTCGCCTGGGAGCAGGAACTCTGGGACGAGTTCTCGGCAACGAAGTTCGCGGCGGCGCAGACGGACCCCACCGTAGTCTATCCCGTGGTGGGCATCGTGGGCCAGATCCGAAGCGGCAGCGGCCCGTTCGCCGGATGGTCGGCAGCGCAGCAAGACGCTTATATAGAGCAGCTTAAGGGCGTAAACACCAACTGGTATGACCTCCTCTTCCGCAACGCCTTCTCCCACAACCACCACCTGTCGCTGAGCGGCGGCTCGGACAAATATACCTACTACGTCTCGCTGGGCTACAACAACGACAACGGTATGCTGATCGGCAACGGCTACAACCGCTACAACGTCTCGGCGAACATCAATATGAAGCCCACCGACTGGATAAAGGTAGACGTGGGGCTGGAGACGGTGCGGCAGCAGTCCAAGAGCCCGGACAGCAGCGTGAGCGCCTTCACATATGCCTATTTCGCCAACCCATATGAGAAGGCTTATGAGGCCGACGGCAGCTACGCCGGTGACCAGACCTATTTCTCGCTGGGCTATTACAACGGCCGCGGCGTGGAGCAGGTGATGCCCCGCAACGGCTTCAGCATCCTGCGCGAACTGCACAGCAACAGCACCACCACCAAGAACACCGCCAACACCCTGCGCGGGCAGCTGGATATCCGCATCCTGCGGCCGCTGAAGTTCGTGGGCCTGGCATCATATTCCTTCTCGGGCAACTCCACCGACAAGGTTGTGGACAAATATACATATACCGCCTTCCGCGACCGTCTGGGCAACGACGACAAGTCCCAGACCAACCTCTACGGCAACATCGCCCAGAACCGCACGGACCGAAGCAGCTACGTCATCCGAGGCCATTTCGCCTACAATGACACCTTCGCCGACAAGCACACCCTGAACGTCCTGGCCGGCGCCGAGATAAGGGGTTCCGCCAGCAATACGATATTCACAAAGCGCTACAACTACGACCCCATAACCGGCACCTCTTCCCTGCCGGCCATTTCCGGTCCGGCCGACCAGTGGCTCAGCCAGGTGGAGAGGCTCAACGGCCAGTATTTCACCGACAACCGCTATGCATCCTTCTATGCATCAGCCGATTACTATCTCGGCAAGACCATAGTCCTCAACGCCTCGGTGCGAACCGACGGCTCTTCCAATTTCGGAAGCAACAGCCAGTTCAACCCCACCTGGAGCGCCGGCGCGGCCTGGCATCCGGGCGAGGAGGCGTGGATGCCGGAGTTGGTCTCGCACGCCACGCTGCGCGCTGCATATGGCTTCACTGGCGACGTGAACACAAGCACGACGCACCTGCTGGTGATGGAGTACCTCCAGCAGCAATATCGCTACTACGGAGGCGACGCCTATATGCTCGGCCGCATCCCTTCCGCCCCGAACCCCAACCTCGGCTGGGAGAAGACGCGTGACGCCAAGCTGGGCCTGGACTTCGGCCTGTGGAAGGACAGGCTGAACGTCAACATCGAAGGATACTGGCGCTACTCGACCGACGTGGTGACTTCCTCGCAGCTGCAGAGCACGGCGGGATTCACCTACGTCTATTTCAATTCGGCGGACATAATGAACTCCGGAATCGAGACCACCGTGAGCGGGGACGTCCTCCGCTACAAGGACTTCCGCATCAAGGCCTCGGTGAACTTCGCATATAACTACAACAAGGTCACCCGCTACACCCCGGCCACCGGAAGCTCGATAACGGCCAAGGACCGCTACGTGGAAGGATATCCCATCGGGGCCATACTGGCGGGCAAATATGTCGGTATAAACGAGAAGACAGGACTGTATGAATATGCCCTCCGCTCCGACGCCGCCATCAAGACCGTCCAGGACCGCAACAAGCCCGACAACTACCGTTATTTCCTCGGCACCACGATAGCTCCCTTCAGCGGAGGATTCAACCTTTCCTTCGAATATAAACAGCTGAGGCTCAGCGCCTCCGGAGTGTATTCCATAGGGGCCAAGGCCTACGACAAGATAGTTTCGCCGGCAAGCTATATGAACGCCCTGCACGCAGGAGTGAGCACCGAGGAGGTGCAGTCACAGTACAGCGACCTGTACTCCAACCACCTTAACGTCAACCGCGACCGCACGGACCGCTGGACGCCTTCCCACACGGGCGGCACGGCATATCCCCGCATCTACGACCGCTTCGACGCCAAGTATAACTTCGCGGCATCCAACCCTATGGACTACAGCATCATAGACGCCATCTACCTCAAGGACGTGTCCTACCTGCGCCTCAAAAGCGTGATACTCACCTGGATGCTTCCCAAGGAGTGGGCGAAGAAGGTCCGCTGCCACGGCATCAGCGTCAACGCCTCCCTGAATAACTTCCTGACCATCACGTCCTATGACGGAATGGACCCGGAGATTCCGGGAGCGACTTATCCCACGACCCGCAGCACCTCGTTCGGTGTCAATATAGATTTCTAGGCTATGAGACGGTTTTTCTTCATATCAATACTGCTCCTGGCGGGCTGCACACGCTACCTGAGCGTACAGCCGCAGGGTGAGGTCATTCCCACCACCGACGAGGAGTTCGCAGCCATAATGCACACCCGCATCCGCGAGATGGAAGGCGGCGAGGACGAATATGTCATCGGCAATATGGACGTCATGATCCGCCTTGAAGGCTGCGCGGACGACCTTGACGCCAACATCACCGTGGGCAAGAACCTCCCCTCCTATGCCGGGGAGATCATCAACAAGATGCAGTCGGTCTACAGGTATTCCTGGGAGATAGTGCGCGACTGCAACATAGTCATCGAGAATATTGCAGGCAGGGAAAGCGAGACGGCAAAGGGAGCGCTGACGGCGGCATATGCGATGAAAGCCATATGCTACTACAACCTGCTGCGCACCTTCTGCGAAGCCCCGTCCGACCCTGAGCGGCAACTCGGCCTTCCCGTCGTGGACAGGTTCGACATCACTGCCCGGCCGGAGCGCGAATTCCTCTCATACACAGCCGGATATATCGAGAGACTCTTCGACTCCGCCCTGGCCCAGGGCCCTCAGGACGGGCTCTGGTATTTCACAGAGTGGATCATCAAGGCCTACAAGGCCAGGCTTCTTTTCTGGATGGAAGACTGGAGCGGCGCGGCAGCCCTGTGCGAGGACATCATCGAGCACAGCGGGCTGAAACTCAGCACCATAGCCGAGTTCCCGGATATGATAGGACAGGTCTCCGACCGCAAGGGCGAGGTCATAGTCCGTTCGCACATCAACAATTCCAGCGAGCTGGACTGGTACTTCAGCGCCATCAAGAGCTATGTCAAGAGCCGTCCCGCCAGCACCTCGTTGGTGGCCCTTTTCGACAAGACGGCAGACGTGCGCTACGCCTGTTCTCTGAACAACAAGCGCATCGCCCAGAAGGTGCCGGAGATGCGGCTGAGGCTCGCGGAAATCTACCTGATGATGGCCGAATGCCAGGCCCACCTGGGCCAGGACGGCCTTGCGCTTGACTACCTCAACGAGCTGAGAGCCAACAGGATAACCGGGGTTGCCGACCTGACTTCCGCCACCCTGCCCCCTGTCCGCACCGGGGAGAGAATCACCGAGGATGCCCTCGGCAACGCCCTCACCCCCCTGATGCAGGCGATTTTCGATGAGAGGCGCCGCGAACTCTTCCTCGAGGGCGACCGCTGGTTCGAACTCAAACGTAACGGCTGCCCGCAGTGGTGGATAATCTCCAACGGCCTGAAATACACCACGAAAAAGTACCTCTACACAGCTCCCATCTACAAGGGCGACGTGGACCTTAACCCCAATATTAAGCAAAATGAAGGCTATGTTTACTAAAAAAACAATAATAATTCTTACCTTTGTGGTTTGTGTGCTGAGCGCTTGCTCATATAATGAGCAGCCGCCAAAGACCGACGACGCCTCGACAAACTATGTCATTCCAGCGGGAGAAGTCCCCACGGATGAGGAATATGCCTACGTCCAGGCCCTTCGGGATGCATACGATGAAGAAGTAGGAAATTAATACATACACAGTTATGAAACGAATTTTAACTATCCTCGCAGCCGTGGCCGTGATGGCCGCAGCCTGCAAACCCGCCAAGGAAGAGGTCAAACCCGGCCCTTCCGCTGACCCCGTTACGGTCTCCGACGACCCCTCCGCTGAGCCTTCCGAAGAGCCCGAGATGCTTGTATATACCTTCTCCCAGAAGAAACTCGACCTTGTCGAGTCCGTTTCCGCAACCATCACCCTCTCCGGTCAGAAGAGCGGCAAGGACTTCAAGGCCCAGGAAGACATCACCATCCCCTTCACCGTTGAAGGAGACGCTGCAGTCGCTGTAAAGTCCGATGCCCAGGCATTCGTGGTGAAAGCCGGCACCAATTCTGCCACCGTGGTCTTCACCATTGACGCCGAAAAGGCCGCCGAACTCGTCTCCGAGCAGGCCGTCGTCAAGATCAACCGTCCCGACGGCATCCTCCCCGGCGACATCGCCCAGCTCCGCCTCAAGGTCCACAGCGGCATCCAGACCCCTTCAAAGCTCGTCGGCAAGTGGCAGTTCGACCACATCTTTGATGACGAAGAAATCCCTATGTGGTTCGAAGAGATGGAGGATGACCCCGACCTTCTGCCTCTTAACAACGAAGGTTTCATCCTGAGCATCACCGAAGATGAGGAGACAGGCGAAGTTACACTCACCCCCGAAGGCGAAGGAGATTTCGGCTGGTTCTTCCGCGAGGCCACCATCACCCTGGCAGCCCCCGCAGGACTCGGCTCCGAAGATGAGGTCCTTGGCTCATATACCGCAAAATGCAACAATATGTTCATGGCCGAGGAAGACGAAAGCCTGGTGGATTTCATCTGCACGTTCTACAAGCTTTCCTCTGCCAACAGGGCTTTCAGCTCAGACACCGAGAGCCTCGGCGAAGCGGTGGTCTCCTTCAGGTACCGTGAGGACGGCGGCCTTGAGCTGATATTCCGCGACTATGACACTCCTCCTTTTGGAGAAATGTGGTGGGATGACGAGAAGTTCGATCCCGAGATGTTCGGTTTCGCTTCAGTGTTCACAAAAGTAACCCAGGAATAATGAAAGACACAGCCCTTGTGGTCGTGGATATGCTCTACGACTTCATAGACGGATCGATGGCCTGCAAGAATGCGGATGAAGCCATCGCCGAGTCACTCAGATTCATCGAGAAGATGACATCCGGCCCCGAGCAGGGCGCGGATGTCATCCGCTCGCGTTTCCCCATCCTGTTCGTGCGGGACTTCCATCCTGCCGACCACTGCTCGTTCACAGAGCAGGGCGGCCCGTGGCCTCCCCACTGCGTACAGGGCACCCACGGGGCGGACGTCCACGAGGCCCTCGCCCCCTATGCCAGCGAGGAACTCACCTTCTACAAGGGCTACAAGCAGGACAAGGAGCAGTATTCCGGTTTCGAAGGCATCAACGAGGCCGGGCAGAGCCTCTATGACGTGCTGGACATAATGGACATAAAGAACATCTATGTGTGCGGCATCGCCACGGAGTATTGCGTGCGCAACACCTGCGAAGACCTCCTCAAGGCGGGTTTCAACGTGTACCTGCTGCAGGATGGCATAGCTTATGTAGACTACGAAGGTCATCTTGAGGCCCTCGCGGCTATGAAAAAAGAAGGAATCAGACTGATTTGAGGAAGAAGATAGGTAAAATATGGTTTCCGTGCGTGGTCGTCATAGTGGCGGCCATTCAGACATTCGGAATGGACCTGGAGCGCAACCACGAGATACTGGAAGCGCTCTCTGCGTTCCGTCCAGTTACGGACACCGTTATCTATACCAATGAAAAGGTCTACACCAAATTCCGCGCGGCCGGCGAGAAAGTGGGGATGGATTCTCTTTCGTTCTATGACGATTCCCTCGCCCTGGAAGACACCACTCCCGTCCTGACGGCCCGTGACACCATCCACGCCCCTGATTCCCTGAAGGATACGGATCCGTTCCGCTACAAATACTATGTCGCCCTGGTGGATTCCCTGACCCACCAGCAGGTCCGCGACTCCCTGCGTGCCGCAGGCGATTCGCTCGACTGGCCCAAGCTCGACTCCATCTATTTTGCCGACTCCGCCGCCCTTGCCAAGAAGAAGTTCGAGGAGTGGTATAATTCCCTTGACAAAGCCGCCCGCAAGCGCTACGACTATGAGCAGAGGATGAAGGTCGAGATGCGCAAGGCGGACAGCATCTACCGCATCAAGGACAGCATCCAGGCCCGCCGCGACTCCATCCGGGAGAACACCCCTAGGATCCTGTCGACATATGCCGTGCCGGACTCTATGTTCTACAAGAGGATCTTCAAATGGAACAAGGACCCTCTATTCAACGAGGTGAAATACAGGGACTTAGGCGAAGACACAACCTCCAACTACTGGTTCAACGACTACCCCTTTATGCGCAAGGACGTGATGTCCAACTACCTGGGCATCTCCGGCTCGCCCGTCCAGCATATGGACTGGTTCAAGAGGGGCTCCGATGAAGGCGTCTCGTTCTACACGCCGTATGAGGACTGGTGCCCGTCGCCCTACACCCTCCCGATGTACAACACCAAGACCCCCTACACGGAGCTGGCCTACTGGGGCACCCTTTTCGCCAACACGGAAGAGGAAGAGGCGGACATCCACCTGATGACGACCCAGAACATCCTCCCGCAGCTGAACATAATGCTGGAATATGACCGCTACGGCGGCAACGGTATGCTCATCCGCGAGGACACCGACAACCGCACGGCGATAGTCGCGGCCAACTGGCTTGGCGAGAAATACGCCGCCCACGGCGGATATATCCACAACAAGATGGAGAAGAGCGAGAACGGCGGCGTCTACGACACGTTCTGGATCAGGGACACCACGGTGGGTTCCAGGGAGATAGAGGTCTTTATGGACAAGTCGGCCAACAAGGTCAGGAAGAACACCTTCTTCCTCGACCAGACCCTGCGAATCCCCTTCACCTTCATCAAGCAGTGGGACCTCCGCAAGGAGCGCAGGGCCGACAAGGCCTATCGCGACAGCGTGACCGCCACCGGCGACAGCACCGCGATAGCGAAGATGGAAGAATATCTGGCCGGCAGGGAGAAGGAGCGCGAGCTCGCCCTCAGCCGTGCCGACACCCTGGACACCGACGTGACCACCGCCTTCATAGGCCACAGCAGCGAATATTCAGTCTACAGCAAGACCTACACCGACGTCACCGGCACCGGCACCCAGGGGACGCATTTCAATGAATACTGGAACGGCCGCTTCTACATAAACCCCGCCCAGTCAATGGACTCCCTGCGGGTTATGAAGCTGGAGAACAAGGTGTTCGTCAAGCTCCAGCCCTGGAGCAGCGACGCCGTAGTGTCGAAGCTGAACGTCGGAATCGGAGACCGCCTGCTGAGCTACTATATGTTCGACCCGGGAAGCTACCTTTCCAAACACAAGAACACGGTCTGGAACTCCCTGTATGCATATGCAGGTGCAGGAGGCCAGCTGGGCCGCTTCCTGTGGAACGCCTCCGGCTACTACACCTTCCTCGGCCAGGAGATCAACGACTTCGGAATCAGCGCCGACGCCTCCTACAGCTTCTATCCCTTCAGGCGCTACAAGAAGAGCCCCGTGCTGCTGAATGCCCACTTCGAGACGACCCTAGACGAGCCTGAGTTCTACATCCAGCATTTTTTCTCCAACCACCTTAAGTGGGATAATGACTTTGGAAAGATTTCCACCACGAAGGTGGAGGGCTCGATAAGCATCCCTCGCTGGAAGTTCAGCCTTGAGGGAGGATATGCCCTGCTGGGCAACAACATCTATTTCGACACCGAGGCCATCGCAAGGCAGAACGCCGGGGCGATGAGCGTGTTCAAGCTGGGGCTGCGCAAGGAGTTCCAGATGGGCATCGTGCACCTGGACAACAAGGTGCTGGCACAATATTCCACTAACAGCGCGGTTATGCCTCTGCCGACGGTCGCCCTCAACCTCAAGTGGTTCATAGAGTTCAAGATAGCCAAGGTGATGGATATGCAGCTCGGCGTCAACGGCCTCTACACCACGGCCTGGTATGCCCCGGCATATAACCCCGCCCTTGGCGTGTTCCACAACCAGGAGAAGGAGAAATACAGCAATGGTCCCTACTTCGACGTTTTCGCAAACATCCAATGGAAGAGGGCCTGCATATTCGTCAAGTTCATCAACGCCGGAATGGGCTGGCCTATGACATCGGCCGACTATTTCAGCGCCCACGGATACATTATGCCTCAGAGGGCGGTCAAGGTAGGCATCTACTGGCCGTTCTACATACAGACCAAGAAGAATGAGAGCGTCAGCGGCAGGGCAGGCTCCGGTCTTGGAGGAGGCGGAGGCACCGGCGGCGGACGCAGCAGCGGCGGTCTGGGCGGCGGCCTCGGAAGTCTGCGGAGCATGGGACGATAGCCATGAAAAAGTGGGCCCGTTATCTTGTAGCAGTCGTCTTTCTGCTGCTGGTTGCCGGATTGAGAGTCTGGCAGGGCGCCGAGGAAGTTTCTTTTGAAGGAGGGCATTTCACCTGCGTCCTGGACCTTCAGGGCCACAAGGCCGGCGGGATGAACTACAGCGTCGGATTCAATTATGAGATGCTGCGCCATTTCGCCCTTGCCCAGCACTGCGGGATGGAGGTCATCCTGGCAGAACCCGAGGATTCCATAAGTGATTATCTCTCAATTGATACCGTAGATATAGTGGTGCGTCCCTGGAAGGACGGCCACTCTCCCCTTCCCTCGCGCGTGCTGGCCGACAGTTCCACCTGGGTGAGCCACGACAAATCGGTGCAGAGGGCCGTCAACCGCTGGCTGGCCAATTTCGAGCACGCCCCTGAGTATCAGGACATTCGCGAGAGATTCACCCCCTCCTATGAGCCGTTGAAACGGGCTGCTTCCGGAAATTCCTATAAATATGCCGGACCCTATGACGCACTCGTTAAGAAATATGCCGCAGCCATAGGCTGGGACTGGAGGATGCTCGAGGCTGTCATATGGCAGGAGTCCAAGTTCCGCATCGAGGCGCGTTCCCCCAAGGGAGCGGTTGGGCTTATGCAGATGATGCCCTCCACCGCGAGGCGCTACGGAGTGGACGATATGCTTGACCCTGAGGAGAATATCCGCGCCGGCGCCGACTATCTTCGAAAGCTCGGACAGATGTTTGCCGGCCGTGCCGCCACCCAGAACGACCTCTCCCGCTTCACCCTCGCAGCCTACAACGCCGGCGAAGGCCGCGTCCTGGACTGCATCCGCTTCGGCGAGTCCCTCGGGATGCCCAATTCCACCTGGGCCGACATAGAGGAGATCATTCCCTGGATGCAGCTCGCAGAGCCCGATTCCATCACCCGCCACGGCGTCTTCAAAGGCCGTGAGACCATCGCCTATATCCACCGCATCGACACGCTCTACCGCGCCTTCTGCGTCATCGCCCCCTAAGTCCGGTGCTCCTTACGGTAGATCTCCCAGGAATTGTAGAGATTCTGAAAGATGGCGTAGAGGCCTCCTGCGATGGAGGTGACCGGGGTCATAAATGAATAGCCCAGCCATATGAGGAGGCCGGTGTTCTTCTGGCCGAGGGCCTGCCCGGCTGTGATGGATTCCGAGGACTCCCGGGACGAATGGCCAATCGCGTGACCTACAATGTATTGCACGGCGCAGGCAAGGAGTGAGGCGGAGGCGATGCCGCCCAGAAGGAGCGCATCGGGATGGCTCTGGACCAGGGCGCGGGTGGCGAGCATCATCGCAAAGGTCAGGCTCACTCCCCAGACGTAGAAGGACCAGTGGCTAATCTTGAAGATGGCTTCGTGAAGGCGCGGGAACAGATAGCGGACTGCCCAGGCCAGGATGCCAGGGACGATAAGCATCGGGAACAACTTGCCAAGCATTCCAAGCACCCTCTGCCAGAAACCAGTGTCGGCATCCGGATGGATGAACGGCACGGCAGCGGGGATGAGAAGGGTGGTTACGGAATATATAATCACCACATATGCCATATTCTCGCTTAGGCTGCCGCCCAGGCGGTCGGTTATGATGCCGGCAGCAGAGGCCGTCGGGCAAATGAAGCATATTAGAGCGCTTTCCACTATTATGCGCCAGGTCCCCTGCGGGAGCAATATCTCGATGGCCGTAAGCACCAGGAACACAGACACTTGGAAAGAGAGAGCCTTAAGGTGCCAGCGCTTGAAGCGTAGGTCCTTGGGAGAGATGCGTATATACTGCAGGAAAAGCATAACCGCGATGAGGAAGGTGTTGCCGTGGGAGGCTATCTGCCGGCAGGCCGGACCGAGCGGTGACAGGGCCGGAATGAAATGGTAGAGCAGGTAGGATCCGGTGCCCAGGACCAGGGCGGCCGGCAGCATCAGTTCGCGTATTAGCCTTTTATTCAACATTTCTGCGTTTTCGGGCGGCAAATATCGGAATATTTCCGTAACTTCGCAAGGTATATTTATCTTTATTATGAGAAAGTCTATTATGATTCTGGCTTCAATACTGGCTATTGCAGCCTGCGGCAGGAAAGCGGGTGAAAGGGTCCCCGCCATCGACCTTGCCTTCCTTGACACGACAGTGACCCCCGGACAGGATTTCTATCGCTATGCCACCGGCGGCTGGCAGAAGAGCCACCCCCTCGGTGCGGAATATGCCCGCTTCGGCAGTTTCGACCAGCTGCGCGAAACCAACGTGGAAAGGCTCAACGACCTTTTCAAGTCCATGTCCACAATGAAAGTAAAGCCCGGCACAACCGATTATAAGATAGTCCATCTTTACAAGCAGGGACTTGATTCAGTACGCCTCAACGCCGAAGGCGCAGCCCCGCTGAAGGCCTATCTCGACAAGGTATATGCAACCTCTTCCAAGGAGGAACTGGTGTCTCTGGTGGGCGAGTTCCAGAACAGCGGCCTCGGAGCCTTCTTCGGAGCCTATGTGATGGCTGACCTCACCGACAGCGACAACCAGATCCTCTATGTCGGCCAGGGCGGCCTTGGAATCGGCGACAGGGACTACTACATCGAGCCCCAGAACGCCGCCATCAAGGAAGGCTACCGCAAGTTCGTCGTCAAGGTGCTTGAGCTCGCAGGTCTCCCCGAGCCTGCCGCAAAGGCAGACAACACCCTTGCAGTGGAGGATGTCCTCGCAGTCAACTCCTGGGACAGCGTCCGCGAAAGGGATATACAGCAGCTGTATAACCCCCGCACCACCGCCCAGCTCCTGGAGGCATATCCCGGCCTGCATCTGGATAAATATTTCGAGGCCCGCGGCATCCCCGCCCAGGAGAAGCTCATCCTCGCCGAGCCTTCGTTCTTCGAGGCCCTCTCCGACTATATCGAAAAGGCCGACCTGAGTGTCCTCCAGGACTATGTGGCCGCCCACGTCGTACAGGAAGGCTGCGGCGCCCTGAGCGATGACTTCTATGACGCTTCCTTCGAGTTCTTCAGCCGCCAGATGTCCGGCATCCAGGAGCCCAAGCCCCGCTGGAAGAGGGCTATGCAGGTGCCTAACGGCATCCTCGGCGAAGCTGTCGGCCAGATGTATGTGGCAAAGTACTTCCCCGAGTCCTCGAAGAAGAAGATGGCGGCTCTGGTGGACAACCTCAAGACCGCCCTTGCCCAGCATATCGACGCCCTCGACTGGATGGGCGACAGCACCAAGGTCCGCGCCCACGAGAAGCTCTCCGCCTTCACCGTGAAGATCGGCTACCCGGACAAGTGGAAAGACTACAGCACCCTCGAAATCGACCCCGAGAAGTCCTATTTCGAGAACCTGCGCGCGGCATCGGAGTGGTATGTGGCCGACAACCTTGGCAAGCTCGGCAAGCCCACCGATAAGACCGAGTGGGGAATGACCCCTCAGACGGTCAACGCCTACTATAACCCCACCTCCAACGAGATATGCTTCCCGGCAGCCATCCTCCAGCCCCCGTTCTTCAACCCCGACGCTGACGATCCCGTCAACTACGGCGGCATCGGAGTGGTCATAGGCCACGAGATGTCCCACGGATTCGACGACCAGGGCCGCCTGTTCGATGCCAAGGGCAATATGGTCAGCTGGTGGACCGACGCCGACGACAAGGCATTCCGCGAGAAGGCCGAAAAGCTTGCTGCACAGTATGATGCAGTCGAGATAGTACCCGGCCTTATGGCCAACGGTCACCACACCCTCGGTGAGGACATAGGCGACCACGGCGGCATCAGCATAGCCTACACCGCAATGGAGAACGCAATCGCCGGCAAGGAAGCCAAGCCCATTGACGGCTTCACCCCCGCCCAGCGTTTCTGGCTGTCCTTCGGTGCCATATGGGCCCAGAACATCACCGACGAGGAGAAGGCACGCCTGACCAAGCTCGACGTCCACTCCCTCGCCGAAAACCGCGTCAATGTCGCCATCCGCAACTTTGACCAGTTCTTCCGTGACTGGGACATCAAGGAAGGCGAACCAATGTTCAGGCCTGAGAGCGAAAGGGTGCACATCTGGTAGCCTCTTCCTTCATAGCGGGTAAACTCCGTTTCGGAGGCAGGGCGGTGATGGTCGCCATCGCCGTCTCCTACCTCGTGATGATATTGGCTGTCGCAATTTCTTCCGGCTACCGGGAGGAGTTGCGACAGGCCATTTCCCTGCTGTCCGGCGACATAATCCTGGACAGCCCCTCGCGCCACTATTCCTCGGATGCCGGTCCCCTGAGCCTTGACGCTGAATATGTCGGCAAAATCAGGCAACTTAGCGGCGTGGGTGCCGTGGAGGGCGCGATCTACAAAGCCGGAATAATCAAGGCCGGGGACAATATCTCCGGCGTGATGTTCAAGGGCGTGCCGCAGTATGACAGCCTGTGCGTGGCGATTCCGGCCTCCCTGGCAGACCAGCTCCTGCTCTCGGAAGGCGATGCGATGACCGCCTATTTCGTGGGCGAGAAGGTCCGGGCAAGGAAGTTCCGTGTCAAGGAGATATATGGCCGCGGCCGCGGCGACGACCTCTACCGCACAGTCCTTATGGGCGGCAACACCACGGTGGTATATGCAGGGCTTTACGATATGCAGCGCCTGGACGGCCTGGCCCCGGATGAGGTGTCGTCGATCGAGGTGCGTCTGGAGCCCTCCGCCCGGGAAAGCCTCGACCTGCTGACGCAGGAGACGGCTTTCGTGGCGTCGTCGTATATATCTGAAGACGAGACAATTCCGGTCGTCGCTTCCTCAAAGAGGAGGTATCCGCAGATATATTCCTGGCTCGACCTGGTGGACTTCAATATGCTCGTGCTGCTTGTGCTGATGACCATCGTGGCAGGGTTCAATATGATTTCCGGCCTGCTTATTCTTCTTTTCCGCAGCACCTCCACCATAGGCATCCTCAAGGCTATGGGGATGGGCAACAGGGCGATTGCAGGCATATTCCTCCGCCTGTCCTCGCGCCACGTCCTCTGGGGGATGGCCATCGGCAACGCCGTCGCCCTTCTTTTCTGCCTGGTCCAGGGCACGACCCATTTCATTCCCCTCAACCCGGAGAACTATATGCTCTCCTACGTCCCAGTCCACATCGACATTCCCGCCATCCTCGCCGCCGACGCCCTCTCCTGGCTGGTGATTATGCTCCTGCTGCTGATCCCCTGCCTCTTCATCTCCCGCGTCGACCCCGCCAAGACCGTCAAGGCGGAGTAGGGGCTCTGCAGCACCCCTGTTTTTGCATCACCATTGATTATCAGACAGTTACAGAAGTGCCATACTGAATAATAACTATGGCATATCTGTAAGAGCTTGATAATCAATGGGGATAAGAAAACGGGGCCTGGAGCCGTCCGTACTAAAAAGGTTATAGAGCGCCAGTGCAAGTGTGGCGATGCACCCTACTCCGCCTTGACGGTGCGGGCAGGGTCGTCCGCTTGAGTCGGATCATCCCGACCAACCTGCCGGAAGCGGTAGGATTTTTTATTGCCTAAAACGCCCAGCCGAGGCCCTTTGATATCGTTTTACGATAAAAATCGGCGTATAATCAGCCAGACAAGGGGTAAAATAGCCTCTTCTGGCTGATTATATTTTTTTATTTGGCCAAATGGCGCTAAAAACAGGGGTCTATGGCCAAATAACGACATGCTAGAAGCTTTCAAAGCCTCCAGACCATTGGTCATACCAGTAATGTCTACTGGAATAAATCGTCCATTGTCAAGACTTTTTGGAACTTTCCAGCATACTCGTTCCTGTGTAATCCATAAGTAGTTATCAACACAGAGATCACGGGCTTTTTATTCTTAGTTATCTCCATCGTACGATTGATACGCTGTTGAATTTTGCCAGCATACTCCTTATCCACCGAAAACGGCCCCTGCCTGAACTTCATCTCACATAGGCAAATCTTGCGATCATCGCGATCGATAACCAAGTCTATCTGCATTCCTTTAGAATTCTCCGTTGCAGGCACAATCCATGACGACTCTCGAGTGATAACCTCCCCAATGCCCAATGCTCCTTTGATTTGCCTGATATGCGCAAAACATACATCCTCAAATGCATATCCAGCCCAATTTGATGCTGCTGGTGAATTGTAGAACGATTGCCAATACGCAGATGCCTCTTGATTTTCTTTTACGTGCTTTAAGAAAAAAACACAGAAATGATCCGTAAGCCGATACCTAGCTACATCGTCTCCAAAAGGGATATACGGCGTTATCAACGAACTGTTCGTTAGTGCCTTCAGTAAACGTGAAAGGCCTCCTCCGGACGTAAAATTGCCCTTTGCAGCAATCTCCTCCCGCGTATAGCCAGTTCTTTTACCAGCAAGAATTGTCACAATTCTTTGCAATTCTTCCGGATTTGCAAATTGGGACGAAAAGAGCATATCGAACTCATCACGAAGCGGCGCTGTTCGGCCATAAAGAATGGAATCGAAGTTTTGCGGGACACTCAATCCCCTTCTAAAGAGATCAAGATAATATGGAATACCTCCGAAAGCCATATACGCCAGGATAATATCATAATCGTCCATTGCATATCCACCTTCGCGGAAGAATTCCCTGCACTCTTTGAGTGTAAAAGGCTCTATAAATATTGGAAGTGTTACGCGCCCATATAGTCCGCCAGGATTATTCAAAAGTTTGTCGAGAATCCATGAAGTAGCACTTCCGCACACAACTAATCGGGCATTATTTCTGGCGAGCACCCAGTCATTTGTAAAATGTTCAAAAGCCGACAAGAAATTGGAACGAGGCGTGTCCATCCAGGGCAACTCATCAATAAAGATGACCATATTATGTCCATCATCTTTACTCTCTAGTAAGTCTTGAAGAAGATGAAACGCTTCTGACCAGTTTGCAGGAACTGGTTCATCAGGAGAAAGTCCATAACTCCGAAGAGAGTAATGGAATTCCAGTAGTTGGAGTTTCAAAATCCCACGTTTGAACTTCTTATGGCCATCAAAAGGAGAGAGTGCCGTATGCTTGAAGGCGAATTGATTATGGAAAAACTCATTCACCAGGAACGTTTTCCCTACACGACGACGGCCATATATTGTAATAAATTGCGCTCTAGGCTTCTCTATGGCCTCTTGAAGAAGTTCGAATTCTCTTTTACGTCCAATCATAAGTGTCGTTATTTGGCCATAAAGATATAAAAAACATTTGGTATGGCCAAATTAATTGTTACTATTTGGCCAAATGGCGCTATAAACAGGGGTCTATGGCAAAATAACGACAACGCTGGACGGACGCTGGAACAGGGGTGCAAAACGCTAGCAAGGGCCTAGGCGACCGGCGGGGGCCAGGGCTTGTGCTTGACCCACTGGAAGCCGCCGACCTTGGTGATGACGGCGACGTCGATGGGGCCGCCGACGGTTTCTTCGGAGGAACTGATGTGCCTCTGCATATAGGTCAGTGACACCAGGCTTTCCGCCATATTCGCCACGTCAGACATATTGAAACTTTCGACCGCGTCGAGGATACCATCGATGAAACTGTTCCGCTCATAATCCTCAAGGGAATCCCCGAAAACCGTCTTGACTTCGTCCAAGTCCATCTCGGTGACTTTTTCTATTACGCTCTGTTTGACTCCTGCTTTTTCGAGTTCATTGAGAATCTTCTCCCGGGTGCTCTCGATAGCATTGCGATTCAGCTGCAATACGGTCCTCTCCACGCTCGGGTGGATACCCCAGATCATATTGTCGATTACATCGCGCTGGGCGTAGGGCCTGATGAGGGCGGAGTACCTCATTCCGATGGTCTCGGCGTCGTCCAGATAGGCATATCGCAGTCTCCCTTCAATGACACCGCCCAGATACATCGACAGGATTGAGGGATATATATCTTTCTCTCCGAACCCGACGAAAGCCAGTCCGGACCAGATGTGGAAAATGCTCGATTTTAAATATTTATGAAACGTATTCACTATGTCTGTCTTAAGATTGGCGGGCAGGTCTTTTCCCTTCAGGTCTTCTTTGATTGCGTCAAAGATATCTTTTCCGTACAGGGCCATGGAACGCTTGGGGTAGTCCTTGAGTTCCTCGCATTCTGAATCTTCCGCATAGTCCTCTCTGGTACCCTCGAGCACTCTGTGCATTATTTCGGCAACTTTTTTTTCATCATAGACGGCATCTTCGCCATAGCGTTTCGTCCACTCTTCTTCCACGGTGTCATTCACTCGCCTGTAGAAATCGGACACTTCTTTTTCGAAGTATTCCTTTTGTCCATCGGCGTCCGTGAAATAGTTCTCGCAGCGGAGGAAGTCCAGGAAATCATCCGCATATTCCTTTAACGTGTCGAACTTCTGGTCGCCGCGCCTAGCCTGGTATAGTTCAAAGATGACATCCATCGGGGTTGTCATAAACATTGCGTTGTTATAGATCATCACCCCGACAGGCGACTTTGCGGACAAAGGGAAAATCTTTGTCGCCGAATTGTATATCTTGGTCCCGTGGGCGTTGTTCACCGTCACGGCGCTATCCGCCGCCAGCACCGCCCCCCGGCGGTTAAGGATGCCTACTACTACAGTCATAGGGTTGTTTTAAACGATAATTATTTTCTGTTTTTTCTCGATCGTACTCCTCTGGTCCTTTTGGTGGACCTGGAGAATAACCGTAAAAGTCATTCACCGAACTATTTCCGAAAGACTATTCCTATCATAAAGTCTAGGCCATCCTGCTCAACATTCCACCCCCAATTCTTGTCGTCTCTTGCCAATTTTACATATATCTCATCCCAATCTATGATTTTGTCAGGATTCGGAAACGACACTCGAAAATCGCAAAATACGGAGCCATCTCTATTCTCGGACATCTCTTCTTTGATCACCTTGCAGCTATATCCTGTCAATGTACTTTTTATGTCACATAGGACATCTTTCCATGGAACGGTCATCATTTCAGTTCTTGTTATTTTGTATTTTTAGTCTCTTTCTTTGTCGTTAGGAAGATTAACACAGAATATCTCATCAAACCTACCTTTTCGCTTCAATTCGGGCGGCAAATTGTCTGCATTATTCATGGCGATTATTTAAATAAAACAGAGCTTCTGACTAATACTTATTTGCTCTCGGACAGAAACAGCCTTGTGAAAGTTACCATCAAGTCCAAAAGAAGCGGCCATTATTTGTAGACTTGCTGCCACATCAATAATATCATTGTAGTCCTTGGATATAACGACATCTGTATCAAAAGTATCAATAGGATGATCTTTTCTTAGAGCAAGTATTTCTCTGACAAAAGAGTCATTTATAAGACCGACAGTCTTAGCATATTCCTCAGCTTTTTCGTAGTCGCAATCTTGGGAAGCAGTAATGTGTTTGCTATACTTTACTTCAAAACGCTCCTCAGTAAAACTTTTGAAAACTCCTTTCAAAGAGCCTTTCCCCTTTAATTGTATTTTCCCATTGGCATCTATTACCCTTGTTTCTAACTTGGTTATTTTAGCTTTTAGATTTTGATCTCTTGCACCCAAATAATTCAGAATAATTGCATATTCTCCAAACTTTTCTTGAAGATACTGTAAATTATCCAAACTTAAATCAATGAGCGTATTAGGGCGGTAAGGGTGGCGCATTAGTAGAGAACCCTCATTCACTACAGAAGGGAGTACGACTCCTGATTGTTTTAGTTCTATGACATCCGATACGGTCAAGGGCTGAATTCTCTTGTCTAGAGCATGAAAATTAGGGTCATATTTATAATTACCGCTACGCTCTTTGGAAACAATCGGGAAGACCGATTTATTGTCTATAGATGATAACATAAGCTGATATAATGACAAATAATAATATAACAAATGATGAAGTAATCCTGTAATTCTTCTTTTTTTGCAAAAACTCTTTTACTATAGGGTGTTCTATTTCCCGTAGAGAATAATTTAAATACTGTCCATTAGCTTTTGCGATCTCCCAGGCTTTGGAGGCTTCGGAATTCTTGCACCAAAGAACAAAAGACTGTAACCGACCATCGGAGGCTTTTTCATTAAATACAGACTTGTACAGAAAGCCCATGGTTCTGCATTCCGCCAATGTGAAGTTAGGAGATCCGGTAGCCTCCCTTAGTTTCTTCATTACTGTATCTCTTTGATATTTTGCTTCTTGCGCATTTAATAACACGTCCATTGCCAAGGCTCTTCTAACATCATCGTTTGGTGGAACTAAAACACCATCAATAAACAAATAATCCTGTCCTCCTGGATTATCAGATTGGACCCACATTACACTTTTCATATACCAATAATTCTTTTAAAACATTCTAGGACGACTCTTTCATCTCGGGCATCTATAGGATAGCAATGAGAAGTAAGAACGGAATATGTCTTTTCTCGAGTAAGGCGTTGGAATGTATTAATCAATTCACTAGAAGCCTGTGACATCATATCTGCATGAGTCAAAACGATTGCAATCTTATCAAAATATCGGTTGGACACATTTTTGTTGATATAATCTAGCCTTTCGTTGACTTGATATTGGTATGATTCATGACTTTCTTCATCAATGCCATCATTGAGATACTTATCAATATCAATGATAAAGAAGACCCAATCACTATCCTTGATTCGTTTATTGAATGATTGTTTGAATATTTCAAGTCCACCACCAATGTCATAACCTGCCTTGATGTATACTACCTTGTCAGGATATGAAACTTTAAACCAATTATATTTTTCTTTTTGGCTACGAACACCAGGGTTCGCTTCTTTGCATCCAAGCGACTTTAAGAATTGACTTTTACCCGCGGCCTTAAGGCCAAGCATCGCGATTCTCTTCCCGTAGAAAGAACGATGCCACCAATCTTTAAATAGGCTCATATAACGCGAAACTATTAATTATTCTTTTGATTTCCTCTTCAGGGATATTCTTAAACAATACTTTGGTAGAATCTAGTGCTCGAAGAAGGATTTCTGGTGTTGCATAATCATGTAAAAGTTCACGAATCTTTCTGGATATTAGATGCAATGTTATCCCAAATGCAGCTATGTCATCTGCTAATCCAAAGAAAGGAATAAAGTCTGGAGCCAAGTCAAAAGGAACTATAAAATATCCCAGGCTCGGAATTATACTTAACACAACCCCTTTTGGAGTAGTAGGAGACTTCATAGTGTGATATAGGATAAAAGCTTTAATTACCCCCTCTAGACTTTTATTCTTGGTTAATCGCGCTATTTTTTTGACAAATTTATGATCAGAATAATGGCCTGAATATTTTTCAGTATGTTCTGATAATTCAAGTTCTATCCTTTTTTCGTTCATGTACTATTAGTCCTATATATCTTTAAACTAAGAACCATATACAATAGTTCGTTAATTTTATAAAGATGATGAATTAATCCATGAGTTTTCCCATACCCTAAAAAATCGCCCGCAAGCATTACATTGGTACTTTATCTCCAGAGTATCACCTGCAATAAAACTATGAAGGGCTTTTGTAGTTTCTTTTGCGGCAGCTACTCCACGAGGAAGTCCGATAGCTTTCATAAGAAACCCAACGGCAAAACCTGAATTGATTCCAGCAACGGAACCGACTGTTTCTTTAAGGATATTACCAGTCAGATTTAATTCATCGCGACTTACATTTGTAGAACCGCAATGTGGACATTTATTATTTGCCATAAGTTATAGCGTTTTAAATGAAATCCGAAGCTATTCTATTCAGTAAAGGGACGTGATAGGTACTTAATATTATATAAGCAATAACGCAAGCGCACCAGCAATGAGAGCGATGGCCGAAGAAATAATGACGGGAACAACCCATTTGGGCCTTGAAGGTTTAACTTCTTCGATTACTTTTGTCTCTTTGGTCTCTTCTATTGGTATGGGACCAAATGAAACAAAGAAATCCACTGTGGACGTCTGGCTCATCTTGCGGGAGGTACTAACATCAACCTTCAGATTACCGCTTATTTTTCCTTTTATATTTGCATTGAGATCTTCCAGGACGTGTACATTCTTGTCCAAATCTGCCGTGACATTTACGTGATACTCCTGAGAGTCGATTGGATTGGGGTGGGTGGGTGTTCGTTGCTCTAACAATGCGGAAATGGCCGGATCAGAAGATAAGCCATTTATCCTTGCCAATTCGACTGCTCGAAGATACCCGCTATGAGTATACTTCCCGCTCCACATTGCCACCACAGTTTTTTCCCCAGTCTGCCCTATTTCGGTTCCCGTATCAACATCTGTTGCACTTTTGCCACCACCTTTATTTTTGAAGTCAACTCCTACTTCGACATGAGTATCGGTGTCATTGCTACTTCTGAAAGATGAATTCTCTGAATATCTGAATTCTTTACCTCCAAGATATGAAAGGATTGCCTCAATGGCTAGACAGCGCTCGTTAATAATCCGACAATCTTCAGCGTCAGTTCGAAAATAGTACCCATTCCCATTTATTTCTTTGGTTAAAACCAATCCCTCTTGTAGATGAGGGGAAGACGGGAATAATACTCCTTTTTCTTGCAATTCTAGCGCTTGGTGAGGTGTAATGCAATAATAGCTACCTTCCGGATAATTCTTCTGGAGATTATATACATCATCCGGATTTAATATGCAGATTGCAGGTTTGAGATCTTTTTGCATAGCTAAGAGAATAGTTTTGTTATTACCCAGAGAACGAAAATAATGCATATCCCCATTACTATGTAGACTGTTTTGCGGTTATTATAGAATGATAAATACTTCTCTACCGTTTTGCTGTCATCAGCATTTGGGGTCATCTCGGCTATACGACAATAATCTTCGAAGAGACGGACTACTTTTGCAGGATTCTGGATATCGTTACAATAAAAGTCAAAACTGATATTCCGACCTTTTTCATCTTTGTTACTAAAATTAGACGAAATTACAAGCTCCTGAGAATCAGATATATAGATTTTAAGGTATTTAGACACTGAGCTAGCTTTGATTATCACAGGTATTCTCTTCTTGAACTGTTGCTTAGATACCTTCTCAATGATACTCTGCGCCTCTTTCTGCTCATCATAGCCAGAATAGGTGCTTTTATTACCATTAATTACAAACACATCTGAACCTTGATATTTGGCACTTTGATGGGTAAGGATTGCTTTCATATTATGCTTTTTCTATTTGTTTGAACAATTCACGGACTCTATTTTTATTCCTAGCATCCACGCAATAAAGGTTCCCATGAATCAATGTTTTGAATGGGTATCTTTGAGCTGAGACGACTTGTAGGTATTCAGCATTGGCTTTTTCGATGCAACTTATTATTTCCGAATGCATATCTGGTTTTTCACCGCAATACTCATCTTCAAAAGTTGCTATGAACTGGACCGAATTATTTCTTTCTGATTCCTTCAGGGCTGGCATTACATAACAACGGAGAATCGTGCTGATAAGACCGCCCTCTTCGTAGTTCCTTAATTCGTTGATAAAGTCATTTCCATTGAAAACGAAGACTACATTCTGATCAGCGTTGAAGGCATTTGCAAGAAATTCTTTATTGAAATAGTATTTCTCTTTACCGCCTATTTCGTGTACGGAATACTTACTTAATCCAAATACCCCCCAAAATGTTCCTTTTTTTACGGAATATTCCTCTTCTCCTGTTTGCTGAGGATTTGTATATTCTTCACCCCTTAATGAATAAACCAATTGCGTCTTGCCGGCATAGTGCGGGCCGAATAGTAAATAATCTGCCATAAATAATATATTTATCCTAATTGTTCAACATCCAGATACGCCTGGCTGCAGATGCCGGCGCGTTTGATGTCTATGTCATAGATGCGTTTGAAGGCGCTGATGACTTCTTGGGCGCCGTTCGTGAGGAGAGGGTTGCCGTAGTTGAGGGTGACGACCTCGACGGACATGCCGGGTTCGATGCGGATGCCGTTGAACTGCGTCCGCATCTTTGTGGTTATACGAAATCGTGGCATAAATTGAACTGTTAATTTAACGCTTTCAAATTTCGCACAATGGAAAAACTCAATCAAGTCCATTCAAGTCCATTTGCGGGGGAGCAATTCCAAATAGCGCGTTTTTTATTATATTTGTACAACCACTCAAAAAATGCTTGGGCATGAGATTCTTAAAAGCAATACTTGTTTTGGCCGTGGCTGTGGTGCTGGCGGGGTGCGGGGAGGATGTGCCGCAGGATATTGTGGCGCCGGGGATCGTCAAGGCGGAAGCCTTCGTTATCGAACAGGAAGGTGATGCTGATGGCGCCGCTGCGCTGGTGCGGTGCATCACCTCGTCGACCGCTGGAGTGAAAGATTGCGGGGTGGAAACAGCCTGGGGGACCGTCAAAGGGCACATAGTCGACTCCAAGGTGTTCGAGACCAGGCTGGAGAGTCTCGCCCGCGGAAGGACCTACACCTTCAAGGCATATGCAGACAACGGCTTCAGCCGGGTCTTCTCCGAAGATATCTATCTGTTCATCCCCGAAGCTGGTGAACTGGAATCCACAGATCCTGCCGAATCCGAGGACCCGGAAGAATCCATAGATCCCACCGACTCTCAAGACCCGGACATCTCAGCTGACCCCGACTTCTCCCAGGAGCCGGAAGTCATTCCAGAGCATATGCTTCAGCCCATCGTCTTTGCTGACGAAAACCTCGGGAAAGTCCTGACAGACGCCTTCGACACCGACGGCAACGGAGAACTGTCCCTATGGGAAGCTTCCAAGGTCAAATCCTTCGAAGGAGTCCTGTACTCGGACGAGCCATATTTAAGCTTTGACGAATTCCAGTATTTCACTTCCATTACAGCAATCAGCTGCGAATTTGATACGATCACCGGCAAATATAGCATTCCTGTTGCCGGATTCGCTAGGTGGAAGCTCCTTACTTCCATTGTGCTGCCGCCTTCCCTGACCACCATTGGATATTGTGCCTTCGGAAGCTGCATAAGCCTCTCTTCCATCGTTGTTCCTGAGTCCGTAGAATCCATCGGAGAGTTTGCCTTTGGAGAATGCATCAGCTTAAAAGAGATAGAGATTCCCAGCAGTGTCACATCAATTGGAAAGGGTGCGTTCTCCTCGTGCGAAAGCCTTCAGGAAATAGTGATCCCGGAGGGCTTTTCCACACTGTCGGAAAGGATTTTTGAAAGATGTAGCGCACTGAAAAAAGCCGTGCTGCCGGAAAGCCTCAGGGAAATAGGCCCATCAGCATTTGAGCATTGCTCCAACCTGACCCAAGCAGATATTCCCTCCGGAGTGAGGATTATCGGAGGTAGTGCTTTTTCTTTTACAAGCATCGTCTCCGTCGTAATTCCCGAAGGGATTACTACTCTCTACGGCCATATGTTTTCCTTTGATGAGTCCTTGGAACACGTTACCCTGCCCTCGACTCTTATTCAATTGGGGGGCAATGTTTTTACCGGGTGTAAATCTCTCAAGCACATAAACCTGCCTGATAATCTGGTGTTTATAGACTGGGCTGCTTTTGGTGACAGCGGTCTGGAGGAAATCGTCATACCGGCAAGAGTCAGGAAGATAGAAGATAATACTTTCTGGGGATGTAAATCCCTGCAATATGCCAAGTTCCTTGGTTTGGACCCTCCATTAATCTATAGTACTACATTCGATACTTCTTTTAAGGGCCCCATATATGTTCCGGCTGAAGCAGTGGATGCCTACAAGACTGCTCCCTACTTTGAGTATAAGAAATCAAGAATATATCCTATAACAGATGAAACACCCTGAAATACAGAACCTTCTCGATGCGGTCGAGAAGAAATACGGTCACAAGGTGGCCACCACCAAGGACTTCGAGATGCTCTCGGCAATAATGCAGTATGAGATGGGAGAATCCCTTGGAGCATCCACTCTCAAGCGCCTGTGGGGATATATTCCCGACAACGTAACTCCGAGGGTGTCGACCCTCAATATCCTGGCGCGCTACTCAGGATTCGACAGTTTCAAGTCTTTCTGCGATTCCCTGCACGCCGAAGACGCGTCGGCATGGCTTGAGACTACGATGGTATCGACCGAGAATCTTTCCGAGGGAGACACGGTCCATATCGGATGGCTGCCCAACCGTCTTGTCAAACTGCGCTATAAGGGAAATGACCTTTTCGAAGTCTTGGAGTCCTCCAATGCCAGGCTGGCCAAAGGCGATGTGTTCCAGGCCCAGTGCTTCTTCCTTGGAGAACCACTGTTCGTGCCGTGGATCCTTCGCGATGCAAAGAAGACCCCTCCATACGTGGCGGGGAAAAACCACGGGCTCACTTATCTTCAATCATCTCGGTAGCCTGTTTCCACAGCTCGTCGATGTCTTTTTCCGTAGCCTTGGGTGATTCCGCCCGGGGCTTCGGTGCTTTTTTCGTCTGTGGGGCAGGAGTGCTGACGGACGGCTCGGGAGCGCCGGGAAGCACCTCTTCCCGGGCAGGGGCGGAAACCTCGGCAGCAGGCTGTTCCGTCTTCTGACCGGCCGGGATATACCACAGGGCAAAAGCGATGGTGGCAACGATTAACGCTGCTATTATCCAGGGGACAGGGCTTTTGCGCCGGAGGGCGCTCAAGAGGGCGGCGCCACTGGAAGGACGCGCCGCAGGATTGACACTCAGGCAGCGTCCGAGGACGCGTCGATGGCCTTTGGTGAGCTGGGAAAGGACGGCGCCTGCCGACCACATATCACTTCTGAAATCCGGAATGCCGCCATCTGCCACTTCTGGGGCCATATAGTTCGCGGTCCCTGCCGGGCCCTTAAGCTCAGCCCAGGAGTCAGAATCGGCGAGGCCGAAATCCACCAGGCGAAGGTTGTCGCCCGAGTGGGTCAGCATCAGGTTGGAAAGCTTTATGTCCTTGTGGACTATCTGCTTGGAGTGCAGGTAGTCGAGGATGTCGCACAGCTGGGATGCTATCTTGAGGAAAGTCTCTTCCGAAGGAAGGGAGCCGCCGGTGAATCTCTCTGCAAGGGTGTTGCCGTCTATCCATTCCATCTCTATGCACGCCCCAAGTTCGGGATGGGTCACAAAGCCGAGGGTCTTGCATATATTGGGATGCGAAAGGCCATATCCGATCTCGAACTCCTTGCGGAGCAGGGCCTGCCATATGGGGTTGTCCCTATATTCTGGGCGAAGGCATTTCAGAACTATGAACTGGCCGAACTTCTCCGTCCGGTAGAGCATGGACTGTCCGCTGGCCGAGCAGTGAAGAAGGGTAAGCGCCGGAGGGGCAGGCCTCGCTTCGGGCCCGCTTAGAAATCCTGAATCCCCTTCTGTGTAATATGTCGGCATATCAAAGCGCAAATATAGCAAAAACTTGCTAAATTTGCCCCGATGAAAAGATTGGCCTATATTCTTCTGTTTGCATTGACGTGCTTACCGGCAGTCGCTCAGACCTCCTGGGACGCATCCCTGGACAAGTATGAGTATATATGCCGGAGATGCCTCAAACTGAAAGATGCCATATCCGAAGGCGAAGTCGTGCCGGCAGACAGCGTCCGCGCCCTCTCGTCGGAGCTTGTGTCCCTGGGGTCGGCTCTCCAGAAGACATCGGGTTCTATGTCCACTTTCCAGAAAAGACGATTCGCGCTTATCCGCAAGATGTATCTGACCGGCAGCACGAGGGACCTTGAGCTGCCACTTCTCGAAAGGCCGGAAAGCATTTGCTCTGATGCCAGCAGCGGTATATCCTCCTCCCCTATTGTCCCGTCAATCAATATCCTGCCTTCTGAGCCCCAGTGGCATACGCAGATAATGGTCGCTCCCGTATTCGGGGTGCTGCCGGACTTCACGGCCGGCCTTATGGCTTCGGTCGACCTCGGGCGCCACATAGGCATATATGTCAAGGGAACGTCGAATTTCAGGGCCTACGACCCTTCGTATTCCTGCCTTTCCAGCGGGCAGATCGTCGGCGGGGGAAAGATTTGGGCCACCGGCAAGACTGCGGTGTCACGCTTCAGCATAAGCGGAGGGCTTCTGTGGCACACCGGAAGAATGGTTTCCATTTATGCCGGTTCCGGATATGGTTCCCGCAGCCTCTTCTGGGAAGACTCTTCCGGCAAGTGGGCGCAGGTCCAGGATGCCCTCTCACGCGGCCCGGTGGCCGATGCCGGCATAGTCATCGCGCCTTTCGGCAAAATGCGCCTCATTGCGGGCAGTTCCTTCATTTTTCCCGCCAAAGCCAAGGTTGCGGCTTCACTGGAGATTGGCCTCGGCTGGGCGTTCTAAGCAACAAAAAAACCTGCCGATTCCGGCAGGTTGGGTCGGGATGATCCGACTCGAACGGACGACCCCTACGTCCCGAACGTAGTGCGCTACCAACTGCGCTACATCCCGAAAAAAAGAACCGCCTTGCGAGCGGTCCTTCGATTCTTTAACCAAGACGATTGATGTAAACTGCGATTCCGCTCTTGAGGTTGGCCGCCTTGTTCTTGTGAATGACACCCTGCTTTGCGAGCTTGTCAATCATTGCGTAAACCTTCGGAGCATCCTCCTCTGCGGTCTTCTTGTCAGTTGTGTTCCTTATCGCCCTGATGGCGTTTCTTGTAGTTTTTGCATAATACCTGTTATGCAATCTGTGCCTTTCGCTCTGGCGAATGCACTTCTCTGCAGATGCGTGGTTTGCCATATGTGTATTTTTTATATTTTTGGTAGTGGGTAGGAGAATCGAACTCCTATTGCGGGAATGAAAATCCCGAGTACTAACCGTTATACGAACCCACCGGTTACCCTCAAAGGCGCAGTGGCCTAAACTAAGGGATTGCAAAGGTAGCTAATATTTTTCTTATGGCAAAATATTTTTCCACTTTTATGAAAGATTTCAATGTGAATCCCTGATGGGACGGGTGATTACGAACTCGCAGAAATCGTGATAGAGGTCGTTATCCTCCGCCACGGCAGATTCCTTGAGGTCCCTGACCGCCCATCCGCCCTGATAATATGCCATATTCTGGCTTTCCCAGGCTCCATACTTGCGGAAGGCAGACATATAGCTTCTAAGGCGATTCCCCTTTCCTACGGAGGCCAGTGCGTCCGAATCGAACTCCAACTCCATCGCAAGGCCGTGCTGGGCAGCTTCGGTGCAAGCCGTTGCCACGCGGGACTCCGGCACGTCGTAGAAGAAGTAGTTGGGCTGGTAGTAGGCATAGTTGAAGCCGAAGGACTTCCACCGGGTGTAGCCTTCCGCGTGATAATAGGGAATCCAGTTAAGGCTGTAGCCCATATCGTTCACGTAGGAGGCAACCTGGCCGATCAGGTCGGAAGTGCTGCCGCAGTCTTCCGGGAGCCAGTAGAAACCGGTGAGTTCCAGATACTTGAAGTTCTTCTTCCCGAAACGGCTTATGACCGAATCGATGAACCACTTGCAGGCCTGGTTCCTGTGGGGAGTCAGGGAGAAATCCATCTGGGTGCCGTCCACTTCACCCCAATAGACAGAAGATGAGGAGGCATCGCTCCAGCTCTCCCTCAATATGGGTTCCGGGATGCTCATAACGACCATCCTCTTGTGGGGCGGCTCGCCGAGCTGCTTGACGGATTTTTCCACGGCCGTCTCTATGGAACTGAGCCCGGAGGTGGATGCGAAATAATAGTCCAGAAGTTTCTCCCAGTCAGCCTTGGTCGCCGAGGGAAGAGGAGTCCCGTCCCAGCTTCTGTAGCCGCTGGCAAAGCAGACAGAGCGGGTCTTGGATTCAGTCTTGAGCTCCAGCAGCAGGAAGCCGTCGAACAGCCAGTGCCACTTCCCTTCCCTGTCGACATAGCTCACATAATCCATCAGGCGGTCGCTGGTCCAGGTGTAGGGAGTCCTGGCCCTGTTGCCTCCGTAGAGAAGGACCATATCCGTGGGCGAGACAATCTCCCTGCGGGGATCTTCGGAGATGTCGGCGGGGTCCGAGGAAATATCGGACGGCTCCCCGGAGACATCCGCGGGGCTCTCCGAAGGCTCTTCCGAGGGCTCGGCGGACGGTTCGGCAGAAGGGACGACATACTTGTCCCTGTCCTTCAGGGCGTAATACTCTGCGGGCTTGTTACAGGCAACAGGACCCGCCAGGGCACAGATGGCCAGGGCGAGTCCTGCAATCCATATGGCTCTTACTGGAGCACCCATATCTGAAGTTCAGACATCGTGCACCAGTAGATGCGGCCATACCACCACTCGTTGGCTTCAGTCTGCTTGACGGCATAGAAGTTCTTGTCGAGGACGAAGCAGTAGTACTGGGCCTCTATGTATTCGGTGACCTTGTCCTGAGGAGGGTTCTTGCAGGCTTCCTTGTCAAGGAACAGCTCTGTATGGTCGCCGGTGAGGACAAGCTCCCAGGAAGAATTGCCTTCTTCCCAGGTCTCGGGCTCACCGCTTCCCGTCCAGGCGAAGATCCTGAACTCGGCAGGCTCGTTGTTGGTGTTGGGCCAGTAGGGCCATATCATTATGGATGAAAGGATGGCGGGCTCGCTGATGTCGAATACGAACCAGTTGCCGTGGCCTTCGTGGGAGTTGACATCCATAGTCCATCCGAAATGCCTCCATTCCACTTCCTCATATGCCTCGGCTTCGCTCATCCAGGTGTTGTCGAACAGGCAGGTCACATACATATTGTCGGCGCCTTCAATCATATCGGCATCGCCGCCGACCCTGTAGACGGAGCATTTTTCGTAGCTGAGGAGCGTCTCTGTGCTGAAGCTGACGTGGATGGTGTAGGTGAGGTCTTCCAGGCCGTTGTTCACAACGAAGGTGTAGTCATTGGTCAGGTCGATGGTCTTCTCCTCGAAGGAGTCCTTGCCGGGAGTCGCCCTTTCATCATAGACGATTGAAACCGCAACGGCAGTAACATCGGTTCCTGGCAGGAAAGTGATCTCGATCTTGTGATTCTCATTGTCGAGCTCCACGGTGCCGGATTTGGTTCCTGCCGTGGCAGAAACTGACAGCAGCGGGGTCAGGGTGGCCACGGTCACCTCGGCGTGGATGGTGTATTCGACATCCTCGACGTTGTTGTTGATGGTGAACTTGTAGTCGCTCGTGAGGTCGAGGGTCTTGTCACCGGTGAAGGCATTGTCCTTGGGAGTTACATTGTCCTTGTACTCCAGATGGACGGTGATGGCCTTGATGTCAGAAGTGGGATGGTCGAACTTGAAGGTAATGGTCCTTTTCTCGTCATCGACGACACCATTGACAGTTGCTTCGCCGGAAGTGGCCTTGGCCACGGCGATAGGGGCCTTGACGGGGTACTTGGGCAGTTCTGTCGGGAGTTCCGCCTTGGTGTCACAAGCGGTCCACGCGCAAAGGGCGCAAACTGCAAGGGAAATAGCTGTTAAAAGTCTGGTTCTCATATCTTTTAGTATTATTTGGTTTTACTTTTACCATCCCGGGTTCTGGACTAGCGCCGGGCTCTTTTCTATCTCGGTCTGAGGTATGGGGAAGAGATAGTAGGCATCCTTCCACACGCGGGTTTCTATGGCGCGCCTCGTGTAGAATTCAGGGGAGAAGAAGTTGTTGGTGGCAGGATTGCCGCAAGCATCACCGAAGGTGGTGAGGCCCCACACGCGGCCGCCGTCGCCATAGACCCTGTCATCCTTGGCTCCGCCCGCATCGGGAGTGCCGGAAAGCAGACGGCGCCTGGTGGTGAAGTACCTGTCGCCTTCGAAGTTGAGTTCCACCTGCCTTTCCCGGATTATATATTTACGCTGGCTCTCCTTGTTGCCGGCGATCTCGGGATGGGTCGCGAAGATGCTGGGAACTCCGGCCCTGGCACGGACCATATCCCAATACTTGCGGATGTCCGGGGAGGTGGGGTCATATTCGTTGAGGGCCTCGACATAGTCCAGCAGCACGCCCGCGTAGCGGAAATATATGGACAAGTACTTGTCCGGCAGGTTGTTGTTGGTCGTGAAGTCGCAGGGGATGATGCGCTTCTGGGGGTAGAAGCCCGTGGAGGAATAGCTGTAGTTGTTCGTCGTGGAGTTGGCGACTCCGCCATAGTAGCATTCCAGCCTTCCATATCCGTCCTTCTGCCCTTCGGAGTTCCAGCCGTTGCGCATTTCGGCGTCGGTGGCCACCGTCAGGGTGATGCGGTGCTGGTAGTTGATGGATGCGTAGAAACGGGCCTCACGGCCGACGAACATATTGTAGTCGTTCTTCATATGGCCCCAGGCATTGAGGTTCTTAAGGTCCTCGATGAGCTTGATCCTGCCGCCCTCAGTCTTCTGTGCATCCTCCGAGACAGTGATATGGGGGCCGTCGGCGGTTGCGAAGCCAGACTCCTTGTAGCCGGAGGCGGGATCCTCGATTCCATAGCCGTTCTCCATATAGAAAGCGTCCACAAGGCGCAGGGTCGGGGCAACGCCTCCCATACCGGCGGAACCCTTGTCATTCACGGGGTTGCAGTGGATCATCCAGGCATAGCGGGGCTCGCCGTTGGAGAGATAATCGGCACGGCCGTTGTCTATGCTGGCGAATATGATCTCCTTGTTCCAGCCGTTGTTGAAAAGGTCGTAATAAGGCTTGTAGGGGTTATATCCGGCAGCGGTGACATCCTGGCCGGCCGTGTAGAGGCCCAGCTCGTCGGGGTAGGATTCAGAAAGCTCTATCACCGCCTTGGCAGCGTCAGCAGCCTTCTTCCACTTGTTTTCGTCATATGAAGTATTGGCCAGCGGGGTGCCGTCCTTGTTGGTGAAGGAGGCATATGCCGCATTGCCGTTCCACTGCTCGGAGGCATCCAGCAGCAGGGCCTCAGCCTTGACGGTGCGGCAGGCAATACGGTCGGCACGTCCGTAGCCTGAAGGCTCGGCCGCCCAGGAGACCGGCAGAAGGGCCTCGGCCTCGTCCATCATCTGGCACACATATGCAATGCACTCGTCGAAAGGAGAACGGGCCATATTGGCGAAATCCGCCGAATTGTCCATCCTTTCCCTAAGGAGGACTACCGGGCCATACTGCCTCAGGAGGAGGAAATAATAGAAGCCCCTCAGGAACTTGGTCTCACCCACATAACGTGATTTGAGGTCGTCAGAGAGCTCCTTGCAGTTGTCCACATTGTCTTCGAAGGTGAAGGTGGAACGTATGGCCTTGTAGTAAGTGCCCCACTTGACGTAGAAATCGGTGGAAGGCTCCCAGTTGCCAAGGTTTATGCCGTAGGTGGGATAGACGGACCACAGGATATCGCACTCGTCGGCGCAGCCCAGCCAGGGGTCGCCCTGATGGAGATTATCCTGAGGGAGGGCCGCATAGCAGTTGGTCAGGTACTTGAGGACCTCGTTGCGGTTGGTCCACACCATCTCGTCCGTCTTCATATCATCCGGCTGCTTGTCCAGGAAGTTGCACCCGGCCAGCGCAAGAGCGGCAAACAGGAAATATATTGTTCTTTTCATGGCAAATCTCATTTAGAAAGTCATCCTTGCTCCAATGTTGACCTTGCGGGCAAGCGGATAGTTGCTGCCGTTGCGCGAACCGGTCTCGGGGTCCCACATCTTCCAGGGTGAGAACAGCAGGAGGTTGGAGCCCACCAGGTATATCCTGACGCTCTGGCAGCCGAGTTTCTTAAGGAAACCGCCCTTGAAGGTGTAGCCGGCCTCGAGGTCGGACAGGCGGAGCAGGCTGCCGTCGTAGATGGTCCTTGTGGAAGTCTGCATATTGTTGGTGCTCGCCGTCGCCGAGAGCCTGGGATAGAAGGCGTCGGGATTGGGATTCTCCACGCTCCAGCGGTCGAGGGCTTTCTCGAAGAGGTTGTTCTTGCCAACGCCGGTGGAGAAGGGGAAGAAGGTGCCGCCGAGGTAGTAGGTCACGTGGGCCTGGCCGCGGAAGAATATGCCAAGGTCGAAGCCTTTCCAAAGGAACTGGGCGCCGAAGCCGTAGTTGACCTCCGGGACGCTGGAATAGCCTATGGCCACCTCATCGTGGAAGTCCACCACGCCGTCCTCATTGTAGTCCAGATACTTGACATCTCCGGGACGCACGTCTCCGAATTTCTGCTGGGGCGAGGAGGCTATCTCCGCCTCGTCCTTGAAAAGGCCCAGGGCGACAAGGCCGAAGCACTGGCCGTAGGGCAGTCCGGTGCGCATACGCCAGGGGTCCTTGGGAGCCTCGTCATTCTCCAATATGGTATTCCGCGCGAAGGAGAAGTTGCCATACAGGCGCGTGCCGACCTCGCCGAAGCGAAGGCTCAGCTCGCCAGTTCCCTCGAAACCGTGGTTGGTCATAATGCCCATATTGGCGAAAGGCAGGGAATTAAGACCTGCAATGGCCGGCATCGAGGAGCGCTGGATGAGGATATCCCAGCGACGCTCGTGGAAGTAGTCGAAATCCAGCGACAGCCTGGAGCCGAACATCTTGATTTCCAGACCTATATCCTTTTTCAGGCCTTTTTCCCAGGTGAGGTTGGAGACACCTTCCTGGGCCTCGCCGGTTCCGAAGAACCAGGTGGCGGCGGGACCGAAGCGGTGGCCTCCCAGGCCGTCACTCCAGGTGCTCAGGTAGGCAAACCTGCCGTTGCCGGCAAGCACATCGGAACCGACAAGGCCGATGGAGCCGCGCAGCTTCAGATGGTTGATGAACTCTACACCCCACCAGGGCTCGTTGGAAACGACATAGCCAAGGGCTCCTGCGGGGAAGAATCCGAAGCGGTGGCCTTTCTGGAAGTTCTCGGAGCCGTTGTAACCCATATTGAACTCGGCGAAGTACCTGTCCGCGAAGGAATAGGCCACGCGGGCCGCGATGCCCTGTTTCCTGTAAGGAAGGGCATATATGGAGGTGCTGGCGGTGGAGGTTATGTAGTTGCGCTGGTAGTACATCGCCATAGCGTCCACCCTGTGGCGGTCGTCGAACACTCGGTCATAGTTGAACTGGGCCTTGAGCTCGTCGGCACGGTCGCCGTCGAAGACATATCCATAGCCTAGGAACTCGTCTCCGACATTGGTCTGGCTGAGGATATAGTTGCCGTCGTCCCCTATTCCGTTGATAGCATAGCGCGATGCGTAACGGCGGCGGCTCTGGACGTTGGTCGTGTTGGCATCGTATGAGAATGACGCCGTAAAAGTGAGTCCGGGTGTGAGCATCGAGAGGTCCTGCTTAAGGAGTATCTGGCTCATTATCTGGGACTTGTAGGTCTTGTTATAACCGGAGGCGAAGAGGCGTTCGGCAGGGTTGGAATTGGCTGCCGTAAGGCCTGCGCCCCAGCCCCACTGCATCACGCCGGAATCGTCAAGCCCGAGAGGGACCCTCACCGGAGTGGACACAGGGTCCTGGTCGTAGCACTCCGAGAAGAGCTCGCGGGAAACGGCGGCGAAGGAAGTCGTGCTGGTTATGGGGGCCGGCTGGTGGGCATCGGTCATATTCGCTCCTATCTCAAGGCTAAGGGTCGTGGAGGGGGTGATGGTCATATCCACGTTCGAGCGGAAATTGTAGCGGGAGATATGGATGTTGGAGCTGTAGTCCGTGTCGGGGTTGTCCTTGAGGTTGCCGTTGTCGTTGATGTAGGCTATCGTGACGTAGTACCTGGCCCTCTCGCCTCCTCCCCTCACGCTAACCGAGGCCTGGGCGTTGGAGGAATACTTGGTGAATATGGTGTCGAACCAGTCCACGTTGGGATACATAAACGGATCCATCCTCGAGGCCGTCATATCTATCTGCTCCTGGGAGAACATCTGATAGCCGGCCGCCTCGTTGGCAAGGCGCATATAGTTCGCTCCGTCGATGAGTTTGGGCATATTCGTCAGGTTGGACACGCCGCCTTCGAGCTTGACCTCTATGACCGGCTTCTGGGCTATGCCGCGGCGGGTCGTGACGATGACCACGCCGTTGGCGGCACGCACGCCGTAGACGGCAGTTGCCGCAGCGTCCTTCAGCACGGATATGGTTTCGATTTCCTCTATGGCAAGGTCGGACATATCCCTTTCAACGCCGTCGACAAGGACGAGCGGCTTGCTGGAATTCAGGGACGAGATACCCCGGATCCAGAATTCGGCATTGTCCACGCCCGGCTCGCCGGTGCGCTGGACCACCACTGTGCCCGCGACCTTTCCCGCGAGGGCGTTGGTCAGGTTTCGCTGGGGAATCTGCATCTCGGCCTTGTCGATGGAGGATATGGCGCCGATGACGCTGACCCTCCTCTGCCGGCCCATACCCACGACGACAGCCTCCTCCATCTCCAGCGTGTCCTCGTCGAGGAACACGTTAAGGGTGAGGGACGGGGGGATGGGGTGGTTCTGGGTCTTGAATCCAAGGCAGGAGAATTCCACCGTGCCCCGGGTGTCGGGGATATCCAGGATATAATAGCCGTTGGCGTCCGTCGTGGCGGAATAGCTGGTCTGGGGGATGTACACCGCCACTCCGGGAAGCGGCTTTCCGTCCCTGTCCAGGACCTTTCCCCTGACGGAGAGGGACTGGGCGGAAACGTCCAGCGGCAGTAAGAAGTTGAATAACAGCAGCATCAGGGTGCTGAACCCACAGGTTAGCTGCTTAACGTGGAGCTTAGTCATTTGGCCAGTAGTTTAAAACCAATCCAAAATTACACAAAAAATCTTGGATTAGCCACCCTGAGCCACTATTTTTTTGTTCCGCCAGCTAATTCTGGGCCCACTCGAAGGAATATATTACCGATTCCACCTGGCGCAGATACTGCCTCTTGTCGAAGCGGGGAGCATAGACCCAGGCCTCGACGACTATTATCTCCTTCGCATCCGGACCATAGAAGGAATGGGACACGAAAGGACCGCCCATAAAGTCGTTGTGGACCTCCCAGAAGCCGCGGGTCTGGGCGAACTGACGGCCGCGGAAGCGGATGAACTCCACGGTGGGCTTGATGTAGTCGGCGGTGGTCATATAGGTCCCTGCGAACATTCCCGGGACATTGTCCTTCAGGGTCTGGTTGCGGTGGGCAATGATGTTGTCCACCGTGAAATTCTCGTTCTCCGAGGCGGGATATCTGTATATGAACACGCCCTGGGTGGAATACTGCTTCTCGTCGGCTATCCAGATGAAATCGTCGGTCTTCTTCTTGAGCTTGTAGCCGGAGGGGAAATGCGGCGAACCGCCCACCATCCCGCGAACGGCCTCGGCCAGGGAACGCTCCTCATAGAGCTTGGAGTTGGCTATCACCCTGTCCCTTTCGGCCTGCTCTATGGTCCCGAGGATCCTGTCCTGGTTCTCACCGAACAGGGCGCGGGCCTCGGCGGCGTCACGCGCGCTCAGCTGGATGACGCACTGGGGACGGGCCCAGACATCGGAGCGGTACAGCATCCCGGGCTCGGAAAGATTCTTGTCGATGTTGAATATCACGATGTTGCGATGGATCTTGAAGAGGTCTGCAAAACCCGTCGGGGAGACGTTGGCAAGGTTGTAGAGAGGCTCTCTCTGGGCGAGATAGGGGCAGTCGCCAGCGAGCACGTCGCGCACCTGGGAGCCCAGGTCTCCGTCCCAGTCCTCCTTGTCCATTACCACTATCACCTCGCCTGCCCTGCCGCTGACGTTGGGGAGCAGGGTCTTGCCGCCGGTCTTGCAGCCAACTGCGCCCAGCAGCACGGCCGCCATAAGAAGTATCTTTTTCATAATCATCGCAATAATCTCATTATATCGTTGCCGCACGCAAGGAACATAAGGCCGAATATGATGACCATTCCCACCATCTGGGCGACCATCAGGAACTTGTCGCCTGGCTTGCGGCCTGTTATCATCTCATAGAGGGTGAACAATATGTGCCCGCCATCCAGGGCAGGGATAGGCAGCAGGTTCATCACGCCGAGCATAATGGACAGGATGGCCAGAAGGTACATAAAGCGATACCAGTCCCAGGTGGCTGGGAAGGCCTGGCCTATGGCTATGAAACTGCCCACCGACTTATAGGCCCCGGTGGAAGGAGTCGCGACCATACGGAGGTCCTGCAGGTAGCCCCTGACGGACTCCCAGGTCATCCGCAGACCGGCTGGGATGGCGGTCAGGGCATTATATTTCTTCGTCTTAAGGCCGGGAATCTGGGCATATATAAGGGCACGTCCGAGGGAATCCGTGCGCATCGTCATCGAAAGCGTGTCGGTCCCGCGCACGACGGTGGCGGGAATCTCGGCATCGTGCAGCGAGCTGATGACGTTTCGCGAGTCCTGGACATATTTCACCTGCGTTCCGTTCACCGCAACTATCCGGTCTCCCCTGGCGAAGCCTGCGCCCCAGTTGGGCGAAACGGGAGGAATGGTGTCCACCACGAAAGGCACGGCCACTGAGAACATATCCGGGTCGTTGAGCATCTGGCCGGTGCGGCTGGCGTCTATATAGATATGAAGCGTGTCGGCTCCGCGCAGCACCGTCACCTTGCTCACCCTGCGGCGGACGATGTCGGCCGCCAGCATCGAAAAATTCTCCGGGACGTAGTCGTCAAGGGCGAGGATGCGGTCGCCGGTGCGGAAGCCCATATCGTAGGAAAGTTCGTCGGTATATATCTCATTCTCAGCGTTGGACAGATAGCTTTCGCCCCATATGCCGAGGATGGCGATGAAGAAGACTATCGCGAGGATGAAGTTGAAAAGCACGCCGCCGGCCATAACGAAAAGCCTCTGCCAGGCAGGTTTGCTGCGGAACTCCCAGGGCTGGGGGTCGTGGGAAAGGTATTCCGTGTCCATAGACTCGTCCACCATCCCGTTTATCTTGCAGTAGCCGCCCAGCGGCAGCCAGCCTATGCCATATTCGGTCTCTGCGTTCTTCAAGCGGGGGAAGAGGCGGGAGAACCAGCCTTCCTTGGTGCTCAGCAGCTTGAAGCCGCCGGCATCGAAGAACATAAAGAACTTGTCGACCCTGATTCCGAAAAGCTTGGCGAAGGTGAAATGCCCCAGCTCGTGGAAGAGGATAAGGATGGCGAGGACCAGGATGACCTGCAGTGTCTTGACAAGCGCTACCATAGTTTCTCCTTTGCTTTTGCATATGCCTCCCCGTTGGTGGCGAGGATGTCGTCAAGGGAAGGCCTGGCTATGAAGGATGTCTCAGCCATTGCCTCTTCGATGATTCGTGATATGTCGTAGAAGGACGCTTTGCCGGCGAGATAGGCAGCGACGGCGGCTTCATTGGCCGCATTCATCGCGCAGGGGATGTTGCCTCCGCGGCTTATGGCTTCGAAAGCGAGGCCAAGGCAGGGGAAGCGGTCGAAGTCCGGTTTCTCGAAAGTCAGACTGCCAAGGGCCGCGAAGTCCAGTTTCACATTGTCCAGCGGCAGCCTTTCCGGGAAGGAAAGGGCGAACTGGATGGGCTCACGCATATCCGGATGGCCCATCTGGGCCAGCACGGCGCCGTCCTCGAACTCCACCATCGAGTGAATGATCGACTGGGGATGGACGACAATGGATATATCCTGTGGGGCAGTGCCGAACAGCCAGCGGGCCTCTATCATCTCGAAGCCCTTGTTCATCATCGTGGCTGAATCTATCGTGATCTTGGCGCCCATATTCCAGCGAGGATGCTTGAGGGCCTGCTCATAGGTCGCAGCCGCTATCTGCTCCTTCGTCCAGGTGCGGAACGGGCCGCCGGAGGCCGTCAGGTGGATCTTGCGGACCTTGTTGCCGGCCGCGCCCATAAGGCACTGGAATATGGCCGAGTGCTCGGAGTCCACCGGAAGGATGGGCACTTCGTGCTTGCGGGCGAGTTCCATCACCACGGAGCCGCCTGCCACAAGAGTCTCCTTGTTGGCCAGGGCTATGGGCTTGCCGGCCCTGATGGCAGCCACAGTGGGGCGGAGGCCGCTGAAACCCACCATCGAGGTGAGGACCATATCGATGCTGTCCGAGACCACCAGGTCGCACACCGAGTCCATCCCGGCGAAGACCTTGGTGTCGGTCAGCGAAGCGGCGAGACCGTCATAGAGGGCCTCGTTGCATATGACCACATTGTTGGCGTCGAACTCCCTGGCCTGGGCGGCGAGCAGCTCGGCGTTGTTATTGGCAGTGAGGAGTTCCACCTCGAACAGGTCCCTGTGAAGGCGGACCACGTCGAGGGCCTGCCTGCCTATGGACCCGGTGGAACCGAGTATAGCTATCCTTCTCTTTTCCATCAGAAAGTAATGTATTTTGCAGGGTCGACAGCCTCTCCCCTGTACCACAGCTCGAAGTGCAGGTGGTTCTCCTGCGACTCGAGCCCGGCGTTGCCCACAAGGGCCACCGAGGCACCGGCAGACACTTTATCACCCTCTTTCTTAAGCAGTTTCTGGTTATGGCGGTAGACCGATATCACGTCGTCGGAATGCTGGATTATGATGGTATATCCTTCATCGTCGCTCCACAGGGCGCTCACAACCGTGCCGGCAAGCACCGACATCACCACCGAGCCGCTCGGTGCGCTGACGTCTATGCCGGGATGCTCAATGGCGTCGAACGGGGTTGCCACTACACCCTTCAGGGGGGTAAAGAAATGCATTCCCTCGATGGGCAGATGCCTGGCCGTCGAGGTGGAAAGGCCGAACTTCTCACCCTCGCGCACGGTCTGACGCAGGGTGGAATCCTGCTGGGCGAGATATTCCCGGCTGAATGCTTCGACATCTTCGGCGTGGGCGTTGCGCACCAGGGAGTCTATCCTCACAGGGTCCTTCCCTTCCATCACCTTGAGGAGGTTCTCGCTGTAGAATTCCCAGCGGATTATGACGTTCTCCAGGGAGTCTATCCGCACGGCGTTCTGCACGGCGGCGCGGCGGGCGTGCTCATCCGGATAGCCCGGGATGAAGGACTTCAGGGGGGTGAGGGCAAAGACCGCGAATGCTCCGACAAGGAGTACGGTGATTATGGAAATGACAGTCAGGAAGAAGGTCCAGCGCGTGAAACGCAAGGTCCAAATATGCCTGTGGGTCGTGTCGTCCACAAGCGATAAGCGGAACTTCTCCGTCCTGGGTTCTTTATTGAGTCTGTTGTTTCTTGACATAGTTTTTGCTAACTTTGCAGTCTCAATGGACAGGCTTTTAGGCATAGATTTCGGAAGGAAGCGGACGGGGCTCGCTGCAAGCGACCCGCTCGGCATCTTCGCGTCTCCGCTGGAAACCGTCCATTCTGCAAAGTTAATAGATTATATCAAAAATTATGCTCAATCCGAGAGGATAATCCGTTTTGTGGTCGGATATCCACGCAATCTTGACGGAAGACCCTCCGAGGCTGCAGCCGACGTGGATGTTTTCCTCAAGCAGCTCGCGAAGGCCTTCCCCCAGATCCCCGTCACGCTGGAGGATGAACGCTTCACCTCCGTCCTGGCCCACAGGGCTATGATCGACGGCGGGATGAAGGCTTCCCAGCGAAGGGACAAGGCCTCGGTGGACAAGATCAGCGCCGCTATTATCCTCCAGAGCTACTTGGACAGAACTTCCAGACAATGATACAGCCGATATATCTTTATGGCTCAGAAGTCCTCCGCAGGAAGGCCGAGCCGATGGACCTTGGTGACACACAGGCGATTAAGGACCTGGTGCAGGACCTCAAGGACACACTCAAGCACGCCGACGGATGCGGCCTGGCCGCACCCCAGATAGGCGTGAACAAGCGGGTGGTGATAGTGGACGGCTCCGAACTCACGGAGACATATGACTACCTGAAGGACTTCCGCCGCACCCTGATAAACCCGGTGATAACGGCCGTCAGCGAAAAGCAGTGCGAATACAACGAAGGCTGCCTGAGCATCCCCGGCATCTATGCCGACGTGCGAAGGCCTGCCACAGTGACAGTGGAGTATTATGACGAGTCACTCCAGAAGGTCACCGAGACTTTCGACAAGTTCGCGGCCAGGATGGTCCAGCACGAGCTGTCCCACCTCGAAGGCGACGTCTTCACCGACCACGTCGCCCCCATCCGCCGCAAGATGCTCTCCAAGAAGCTCCAGAACATCGCCCACGGCAAGGTCCAGGCCCGCTACAACACCAAACTGCGCTAGCCTGAACTACATCGCGTCAATCCGGACCTCCACGTTCCCGGCGTGCCCCTCGAGCCTTATGGTGTCGTATGGTGAATCGGGGAAGACGAGGTTGGTCATCACATAGGCGCCCCCGTCCACGAACAGTTCTACGCTGTATTTGTCCACCAGCAGGCGAAGGTCCGCATCTCCCCGAGGAAGGGCGCAGAAGGTTTCTGCGGGGAAGTCATCGTGGAAGTCTGTCCGGCCGGAATCGTTCCTGTTGAAAATCACCCTCTTTCCGGAGTAATCGACGGTAACGACGCACCGCTGCCCTTCTTCATTTTCGAGGCTTATTCCCAAGGTGTCGCCTTTGGAATCGCTTATGCCTAGCCGGATTTCATAAGCCTGTTCGCTGCGGAACCTTAAAGTCTTATCCCCGTCCAGGCTGAATTCTTTTTCCAAAAGTTTCCTGCCACGGGCAGCCGTAACTTCCGGGGACGGGGCCGATGCGAGCAGACAGCCGCCATCTTCCGTAGGCACGAGCGACAGGTCCCTGGGATAGCTCATCATATTCCTCCAGGAGCCGGTCGGAATGTTATTGGCATACTGCCAGTTGCTCATCCAGGCCAGCGCAACGAGTCTTCCATCGGGAGCGTCGTTCCAGGTGACGGTGGCATAATGGTCCTTGCCATAGTCCATCCACCTGGTGGTAACCGGCTCGTCGGGGATGAATGTCCGGCCGTCGAACTTGCCTATAAAATACTGGGTGGCGCTGCCCCCGAAGATGCCTCCCGGGTTGATATTCACCAAAAGCACGCTCTTGCGCCCTCCATCGGGAGAATCCAGTTCGAACAGGTCGGGGCATTCCCAGATCCCGCCGTGAGCACCATACGGCTCACCGAAGCGGCCGCGGAATTCCCAGTCCTTAAGATTCGGGGAGCCGTAGAAACGTATCTCCTGCCCGGAGGCGACCGACATTATCCACTCCCCCGCCCTGTCGTTCCACGACACTTTCGGGTCGCGGAAATCAGGGATATCAGCTTCCAGCACGGGATTGCCCTCATACTTGACAAACGTACGTCCGTCATCGGTGCTGTATGCTATGCACTGTTTCTGGTAGTGCGGATCCTCGTGGTTTATGGTGTATATCGCTATGATGGCATCTTTTCCGAAGCCGGCAGTGTTGTCGTGATCCACCACTGCGGAGCCGCTGAAGATGGCGCCCATCTCGTCCGGGCAAAGGGCCAGGGGAAGATGCTCCCAGTGGATTAAATCGGTGCTTACTGCGTGTCCCCAGTGCATCGGGCCCCAGTGGACGTCGTCCGGGTAGGCCTGGTAGAAAAGATGCCATTCGCCGTTTTTCCACACCAGGCCGTTCGGATCGTTCATCCATCCTGTCGGTGGAGTGAAATGGTTCTTCGGTCTGTTGTCCCGGGCTGGTTGGCTGCAAGCGACAAGGATAGACAGCAGCAACAGTGTTATTCTTTTCATATGGTCCGTTCTTTTTCACAAAAATAGGAATTATTTAAATAATGTTGTACTTTTGTATGATTTTAACCTAAACGAGTATATTATGGGAGCATTTCACGCCTACGACATCCGCGGCATCTACAATGTGGATTTCGACAAATACACGGTCTATAAGGTGGGCTATTTCCTGCCGTCACTGCTGGACACCGACAAGGTCCTGGTCGGAAGGGACTGCAGGGTCTCTTCGCCCGAGATTCACGAGTGGCTCATAAAGGGCATCACCGACGCCGGTGCGGACGTATATGACATCGGCCTCAGCACCACCCCTATGGTGTATTTCGGCACTGCCAACTACGGCTTCAAGGCCTCCGTGCAGATAACCGCCTCCCATAACTCCAAGGAATACAACGGCCTGAAGGTGTCCCGCGAGAACGCCCTCCCCGTCGGCCTTGAGACCGGCCTTGGCGAGATAAAGAAATGGATAGAGGAAGAACGGCCCATCATCCCCGCAGCGAAGAAAGGCTCCGTGCACGAAAAGGATATCCACCAGGACTACCTCAACTTCCAGCTCGGCTACAAAGGCGACTTCTCCGACCTCAAGCTCGCCTTCGACCTTTCCAACGGAATGGCCAACCTCTATGCCAAGGAAATCTTCGGCGACGCCCCCGCATATATAGGCGACGAGATGGACGGCACCTTCCCCAACCACGAGCCCAACCCTCTGGTCCACAAGAACGTTGTGGCCCTCGAGGAGCTTGTGAAGAAGACCGGCTCCGACATAGGAGTCATCTATGACGGCGACGCCGACCGCGTTATGTTCGTCGACGAGAAGGGCCACTTCATCGCCCCCGACCTGATGATTGCCGCCCTTGGTCACTATTTCACCCTCGAAAGGGGCGAAACCGGAATAGTCCTCCAGGACATCCGTTCCTCCAAGGCCATCACTGAATATCTCGCCCCTATGGGCAACAGCGTCCACACCTGGAAGGTGGGCCGCGCCAATGCCGCCCTCAAACTCCGCGAGCTGAACGGCCTGTGGGGCGGAGAGCTTGCCGGCCACTACTACTTCCGCGACTTCTTCTACTCCGACAGCGGCATCCTGGCCTCCCTGCTGGTGCTCCGCGTGGTCGCCGCCTGCAAGCGTAAGGGAGTGACCATCAGCCAGTTGATCGGCAAGATAGCCAAGTACGAGAACTCCGGCGAAATCAACTTCCGCGTCGAGGACAAGAAGGGCGCGATGGACTACATCCGCCAGTACTTCACCACCGAGGAGACCCCCACCGCCATTATGGACTTCGACGGCTACAGGGTGGAATTCCCCCAGTGGTGGTTCAATATCCGTCCTTCCAACACGGAGCCCTACCTCCGCTTCCTGTGCGAGGCGTCGTCCCGCACCCTGCTGGAGGAAAAGATAGCCAAGGTTAAAGACATATTGTTCACGAAGTTCGGAGCGTCACTGTAGATGAGGAGCTGGGGTAAGATAGTGGCGGCCGTCCTGGCCGCAGTGGTGCTGTGCGCCCCCTCCGAGGGGCAGACGCTGAAGTCCAAGAAGAAAGCGGAACTGCTCATCCCGCGGGTCCACCGCGAGAGCGTGCCCTCGCTGGAGAAATCCGGCAAGGCCATCGACACCATAGACACAGCCAACCCATCCATAAAGATAGTCCTCTACGCCGACAACACCTGGAAATACTGGCGCGCCCCGGAGGATATCCTCCAGACCAAAGCCTTCTCCGAGTACTGGGACACGACCGTCCCCAACCCCTACCAGGTGTCCCTTTCCGACCTCCCTGCGAAGATCAACATCTGGGTGGTCGACACGCTGAGCAACTACCGCTGCCCCAACAGGACCAAGGTGTATTCCAAGTTCGGCATACGCCATCGCAGGCGCCACCAGGGCGTGGACCTTCCGCTCCACACGGGCGACCCGGTCTATGCCGCCTTCTCCGGCAAGGTGCGCCTCTCCCGCTATATGCGCGGCTATGGCAACGTCATCATCATCCGCCACGAAAACGGCCTCGAGACCTTCTATGCCCACCTGAGCAAGCGCATAGTCGACTCGGACGACTGGGTCAATGCCGGCGACATAATCGGCCTCGGAGGCTCCTCCGGCCGCTCCTCGGGCCCTCACCTCCACTTCGAGACGCGCTACCGCGGCTATGCCTTCGACCCCCAGTGGCTGATTGATTTCGAGACGGGCACCCTGCGCCACCGGCTTTTCGTCCTGCAGAAAAAGCACCTCGACGCCGGCAGCAAATATGTCCCCGAATCCGAGGACGAAGAAGAGGACATCTATGAAGGCGACACCCGCGACTATGCCGTGGCAGACTCCGTCGCCGCCGTCAAGAAGGCGGAGGAGGAGCGCGCCGCCGCCGAAGCCGCCAAGGCCGTCTGGCACACCGTCAAGAGCGGTGATTCCCTCTATGGCCTCGCCCGCAAGAACCACACCTCGGTGAAAGCCATCTGCGCCCTCAACCCGGGCCTCACAGAAAAATCCACCCTCCGCATCGGCAAAAAGATCCGCATCAAATAAGCGTCCGCGGTGACGGCTTGCTCCGAGCCGGATTAGCAGCACCTCATCCCGGCCCCACTGCGCATATCGTCCCAAAAAGAGGGACGTAACCCGCAATTTCAGCCTTTTTTGCAAGTTACGTCCCATTTTTCGGGACGTTGTCAGCACCTACGCCGACGAATATCTGAATGCAGGTAATCAAGTTTTAGATTCTTTTCGTATTTTTGCTCCATGAAGGCGAAAACAATCATGATTAAGTTATAGTTTATGATTAAGAGGTTATTTATATTTCTACTATTAGGGGTTAGTACAGCAAATCTCTTGGCTCAGAATCGGGGTTCGTCATTGTACATTATCCCAATAGACCATCTCAAAGGTGGGTCTACAACGCAAGTGTATTATGATCTAGCACACTTTCCTGAAGAACAATTAATACTGCTCCCGGATGAAGATATGCAATTCCTTGAAGGAGTTATGTCATCTACACGAAAACGCCGGCATTGGCAACAAAAAATTGCTGGGATTGAAAACCAATGGTTGTATGTCGATTCTAATGGGAAGAAGCATTATTTGATTTACGACACTTATAGGGTAATTGATTTGACTGAAAAGGAAGAGTATCTGATTGTTGATGTAAAACCATCACTTGGACTGGGGATAATTTGCTACGAATTCACTTCTTGTCCCTCATTTGACAGTGTCCCAGATAGTTGTAGAATTCTTATGGGTAGTGTTGTTCGAGATAACAAAGAGACACTATCAAATATCGAAGCATTGTTCATTAATTCATTATTCCGTTTAAATGATTACGGTTGCGATGTCTGTGGTAAAAAGATTGCATTTCTTACAGGATACTTCAGGACGTCAAAAAAAGATAAGAATCGTTATTTGGGCACTCAAATAAAAAGGTTAAATAAAGGTTCTTCTCCTTTGCGCTCATATTTGTTTTTTTTTTGATGCGGAAGTTTCTGCCAAAGTCGGATATGATGCGGCTATTGTTTACAATTGTTTGCAGCGACCGAGTATAAGCCATATCGAGTATAGATTAGCAGAATTGCAGAAGAAAGAATGATTTATAATTGTCTTCATAAGAGCTTGTCAATCTGCAACTTGCACGGGAGACTGACAATACGGAGCATAAGAAATGTTTTTTTGGTAGTTTTGTAATGAAGGCTACAATTATTGCGTTTATTAAGTGATAACCTCAAATACTTAACAATATGAAACGAATAGTATTACTAGTAGCCGTATCGGCCGGTTTAGTTTTCCTGGCTGCCTGCAATAAAAAGGCACCCGAGAGTGATCAACAAACTATAGAAGGGTCTGAACAATATGCTTTCAAGCCCGAAGATGCATCCACGACGCTGACAAAGGCGGAGGAAGGGCTAGTTGTCGCTTCGAATGGGTTTGGATTCAACATCGCGTCGAAGATTGAGGACAAGAGTTTCGTCTTTTCTCCGCTGAGCGCAACGATTCTGCTCGGTATGCTCGAAGAGGGAGCTGAAGGGGAGACCGCCGCCGAGATAAGTCGCGTGCTGGGCTTCGGCGACGCCGGCAGGCAGCAAATCAACTCGTTCTGTCGGAATATGATGGTTATAGCCGACAAGGGCGAGGATGCGGTCGTGAAGATGGCGAACGCATTGATGCTGAACAAGAATGCAGCCCTCAAAGACAGCTATCTGCGCGTTTCTAAGGAATACTATGACGCCGAAGCCGTGAATCTGGACTTCTCTTCTTCCAAGTCACTGGATTATATCAACGGCTGGGCCCGTGAGAAGACCAACGGCCTGATACCGAATCTCCTTGACAGGATCAATGGTGGCGCCTTTGCTTACGTTATGAATGCGCTGTATTTCAAGGCAGCGTGGCACAAGATGTTCTACGGAAGTACTCCTGACTGCGATTTTACGACTGCAGACGGAAAGGTGGAGAAGGTAAGTATGCTCAGGCAGCGCGAAGACTTCAATTATGTGGAGACGGCAGAAGCACGTGCGGTGAATATGTTGTATAAAGGCGGCAGCTATCAGATGACGGTAATCCTCCCTGCCGAAGGGAAGACCACCACGGCATTGCTGGGACTTCTCGGAGACGGTCTTTTCGACAGGATCCGGCAGTCCTGGAAGGGCACGGATGTGAGACTGTCCATTCCCGAATTCGAGGTGTCGTCCAAGATAGAGCTGAAAGACATCCTGAAAGCGATGGGAATGAAGAAGGCATTCGACGGTGCGGACTTCTCAAGGATGACCGATGCGGACATCTATGTCGAGGATATATTCCAGAAGGCTAAGATAAACGTTGATGAGAAAGGTACTGAGGCTGCGGCCGTGTCCGTTGCAGAGTTGGCGCCGACATCACCGGGCACGCCTGAGGTAATCCCCGACCCCGTCATATTCACCGCCGACCGCCCGTTTGTGTATATCGTCTCGGAACGCTCCACCGGCGCCATCCTCTTCGTTGGAGTTTTCGGCGGAAAATAAAAGTCGCCATCACATAACCGACTGCCGCCTCGGGGATTACCCTCGGGGCGGCAGTCAGTTTAAGAATCACCTGGCGTTCGGGTCGATGCCGCGGTGCCAGAAGAGATGGGTGATGTCGGAGCGGTGGTGGTAGAGGCGCTGGTTGGTGGTGGTTTTGTTCAGAGGGCCGAGGGCGGCGATGTAGGGGCCGACCTTGACGTAGTCGAAGACATCGTAGAAGTCGTCTTCGACGGCCATCCGGCCGGAGTAGACGGCCAGTTCCACGTCATAGCGGGAGCGGATGTAGGATGCCAGGCGCTTAAGGGTCTCGGGATCCTTGCCTTCCCCCAGGAACAGGAAGCAGTTCACGCCGAAGTTGTCGGCGAACAACCTGTCGATGGCGGCCTCGTCGAGGACTTCGCCGATGTCCTCACGAAGCCACGGGGAGTGGCACCCTTCGCAATTACCCCGGCAGTTGCTGATTTCAACCGCCAGGGTAACTTTTCCGGGTATTTCCTCCATGACCACGGAGGTCATAGCGGGGACATACTTCAGCATTCCACCTTGGCCGTGGCAGGCTCGTCGATGTAGAACCTCTGGGCTGCCTCTTCCTGCCTCATCTCGCTGAAGGAGGAGACCCTCTTGAGGTAGCCTATGACGCGGGTGAGGTAGTCAAGGTTGTGGCTGCCGCACTTGGGGCAGACGGTGAGGGTGTCCTTGCTGATGTAGCCGCAGTCATTGCAGACGGTGTTGCGGCAGTTGAAGGTGAAATAGTTTGTGCCGTAGTGGGCGGCGACGTTCAGCAGCTGCCTGTACTGGTCCTTGGTGAGGTGCTCTGCGATGTTCATATGCAGGGCGGAACCGCCGTCAAGATACTTCACATACTCCTCGCCGTGGAGCTTGAACTTGTCCACGATGGAGAGGCTGTCGTCCTCGGGGTTGTAGAAGTAGGAGCTGTACATATTGTGCTCCGGGGAGACGAAATAGCCGTCCTTCTTGTCCCACTTGTAGTTCTTGCCGGAGAGGTTCTCGCCGGGGACGAACTCGGTGTTGAACATACACTCGCGGGTGCGGTCCTTGCGGTTGGCGACGTTGATGGTCTCGAGGAGGCCGTTGACGAACTCCTTGTAGGCGTCGTTGGGGGAGATCTTGAGGCCGAGGAACTCGGCGGCGTCGGTCATACCGTTGACACCGATGGTGAGGTACTGCCTCTTCATATCGATGAAGCCGGCCTTGTAGACGTCGAGCATATCGGCCTTGAGGAAGTCCTTGATGATCTCGTTGAAGGCGGTCTGGTATTTGTGGACGCGCTCGGTCATCTCGGCCACGTCGGCGTGGACGGCGGCATAGAGCTCGTCGCGGTCATATACCAGGGACTTGGGAAGGGCCTTTCCGGGCTCGAGTTCCACGCCCTTGTCCTTGAAGAAACGGCGGGCGGCATTCTGGATGACGCGGTTGAGGTTGATGGTCATCACGGACTTGGAACCGGTTGAAACAGAGGCTGTTCCCATTGAATACTGGTGGGTGGTGTGGTTGTGCTCCTCGTCTTCCATATCCTTCAGGGAGTTGCGCAGGCGGCAGCAGCTGGAGAGGCTGTCCGGGCTGTTGGAGATGTAGCAGAAGAAGCTGTGGCCCTTGGCCCACATCTCGGCTGTGAAGTCGGCA
>JAEEGL017368015.1_pt1 | contig 77942 bp, 63 predicted proteins | sample 9134231 | NCBI WGS metagenome assembly JAEEGL01 (sample SAMN16246548, study PRJNA631951) | gut metagenome | biome: gut microbiome; feature: rumen; material: fiber-attached | host: Bos | place: Iran: Karaj | collected 2018-10 | reverse complement strand
TCTTTGAGGTGCGAAGCAGTTTTCACGCAAAAAAAGAGCCGCAGAACAAGGAAGATTTGTGAGAGCATACTTAATGTATGGTAAGCAAATCTGACGATGTTATGCGGCTTTTAGTTTGATGTGAAAACCAATACCGGTTTACGAGTGAATGCCCTTTGCCGTTCTTTTTTCTTTGATAAAGCAGTTGAGCCATCCGCCGATGAGCAAAAACAGAATATTGTAGTAAAGCCACATCATAGCCACCAGAACGGAGCCGATTATTCCGTAAGCGCCGAATTTGTCTGAGACCGAGATATAAACTGAAAACACAACAGAGAAAGCAACCCATGTTACAGCGGTGAAAAGTGCGCCGTAACACTGCTCTTTCATTTTGTGTTTGCCTGCGGGCACAAATGTAAACATAACAAGAAATGCAAAGAACAGAATGACTGCCGCAATTAAAAACCTTGCATATTTCAGCACTGCAAAAAGTTTTGCCAACGCAATGTTTCTGGGGAAGTGAGCGGAAATAATGCTCATTATTCTGCCTCCGTAGGCAAGAATAAAAAAGCTCAAAACAAGGGTTGCCACAAGACCTGTCATATACAGAACCGAGCTGCCGTAAAACTTGAAAATATTACGGGGCTTTTCAACATTGTATGCCGCATTGAGCCCGTTCATTATTTCGCGCATTGAGGCACTTGCAGAATAAAGTGTGAGCACTGTGGAAACAGTCAGCGCCGCATTGCCGCTGCTGTATATTCCCGAAATTATTCTTCTGAGAATTGTCATTGTCTGTTCCGGCATAAGAGTGTTGAGCTGACCGATTATATATTCCTGCGAAACGGGAAGAAAACGGACGATGCTGACAATCAGCATTACAACGGGAACTATGGAAATAAAGATTTTATAAGCCCCTGCCGCCGAATAAAGCGGCAGTTTGCGGCTGCCGAGGCCGGCGCCGAATTCTTTGCCGAGCGATATGAGTTTTTTCATTTCTGCCTCCGGTTTAAAAAATCACACGATGAAAATACAGTATGGTAACACATCAGAGCGTAAATAATAAACCATAATAAAAAAACTTATTCAACCCGGGGAATCAGCTTTCAGCCGGTATAAACAGCAGTGAGCCAATCATTATCTGAACGGTAAAAACAGCCCGGGACTGACAGAAACACAGTCGGGGTTTACCATTTGACTGCACCCGGAATCATCGTGATATTTTCCCCTGCGTTTGCCGGAATACATACCATACTGCTTTGCCGGTTATAAACCGTTTTTACAGTTTATTCATTGAATTATATTTTTAAAGGTATTATAATATAATTCTGAAAGCGGGGCGGTGAAATGAGAAACGGCAATATTGTGCTTATCGGAATGCCCGGGTGCGGTAAAAGCACCTGCGGGGTTCTGCTCTCAAAGCTTGTGTGCAAATCCTTTGTTGACACGGACCTGATTATTCAGCAGAGCGAAGGACGGCTTTTGCAGCAGATTATCAACGAGAGCGGAACGAATTATTTTGCGAAGACGGAAGAGAGAATCATCTCATCGCTTGAACTTGAAAACTCGGTTATTGCAACCGGAGGCAGTGTTGTGTGCTATGAGAGCGCCATGAAGAATCTTGAAAAAAATGCGGTGATTGTTTACCTTAAAATCAGCTATGAGGGCATGATGAAGAGAATAACCAACCTCACAACACGGGGAATTTTGCTGCATGAAGGCGAGAGCATGAGAGACATGTTCAACAGCAGGCAGGCGCTTTATGAAAAATACGCTCAGATAACCGTTGACTGCGAAGAGGAAGCGGTTGAAAAGAATGTTGAAAAGATAAAAGAAGCTTACGAAAGACTGAATGAACAATCCGGAGATATCTGAAATGAAAAAAGTTATTATTGCAGGCGCGGGACCTGCGGGAATCACCGCAGGGCTTGAACTGCTGAGAAAAAGCAGGGACTATGAAGTTGTTATTCTTGAAGAGAGCGGCTCCATAGGCGGAATATCAAGAACGGTAAACCACAACGGCAACCGTATGGATATAGGCGGGCACAGGTTTTTCTCAAAGGATGAAAGCGTAAACCGCTTCTGGGAGGAGCTTATGCCGCTTCAGGGTGCGCCCTCGTCTGACGACATAATCACAGGCAGAGAAAAGGAGCTTAAAGAAGGCGGTCCCGACCCCGAAAAAGAGGACAGGGTAATGCTGCTGCGTCAGAGGGTTTCGAGAATCTATTACCTCAACAAATTCTTCGACTACCCCATTTCACTCAAGCCGCAGACGTTTATCAACATGGGGCTTGCGAGAACGCTGAGGTCGGGCTTGAGCTATCTGCACTCCTGCGCCGTAAAAAGAGAAGAAAATTCGCTTGAGGATTTTTATATCAACCGTTTCGGCAAAACGCTCTACTCAATGTTTTTTGAGGGCTACACCGAAAAGCTGTGGGGAAGACATCCCTCTCAGATTTCCGCAGACTGGGGTGCGCAGAGAGTCAAGGGGCTGTCAATAGCGGCGGTTATAAAGGACGTTATTTCAAAGCTTACGCCCGCAAAAAACAGGGAGGTTGAAACCTCGCTTATTGAGCAGTTTGTTTACCCGAAATACGGTCCCGGTCAGCTGTGGGAGACGGCGGCTGAGGAGTTTGAAAAGCTCGGCGGTAAAATTATCAGGAACTGCAAGGTTGAGAAAACCGTTGTGAAGGACGGCAGAGTGCGGGAATATATCTGCAGTAAAAACGGCGAAACGGTGAGCTTTGAGGGCGACATCTTTTTTTCATCAATGCCGGTCAAAGACCTTGTTGAAGGGATGAACGGTGTTCCCGGCGATATAAAAGAAATTGCTTCGGGGCTCCCCTACCGCGATTTTGTGACGGTAGGTTTGCTTGTTGACCGGCTCCGTCTTAAAAATGAGACTGAGATTCCCACACCTTCGGGAATTGTGCCGGACTGCTGGATATATGTGCAGGACACGGGCGTTAAGCTTGGCAGAATACAGATTTTCAACAACTGGTCGCCTTACCTTGTCAAAGACCCGATGAAGACGGTATGGATAGGGCTTGAATATTTCTGCAACGAGGGCGACTCCTTCTGGAACATGAGTGAGGAGGAGTGCGTTGACTGTGCAGTAAGCGAGCTGAAAAAGATGGGTATAATCGACGGCGGCACAGCCGTTTACGACTCGCACCGCGAGCGTGTCAGAAAGGCATACCCCGCCTATTTTGACACCTACAAGGATATTGACAGGGTTGTTTCATACCTTGACGGGTTTGAAAATCTTTACTGCATAGGCAGAAACGGTCAGCACAGATACAACAATATGGACCATTCGATGGTGACGGCGTTTGAGGCGGTCGGAAACATTCTGAGCGGCAAAAAGACCAAGGAAAACATCTGGAACGTCAACACGGAGGCGCAGTATCACGAGGAAAGCAAATAATGTCAAAGGGTAAAAAGGCGGCAAAAACAATAATCTGCATTTTGCTGGCGGCAGTTATTGCCGCCGGCGCGGAGTTTCTGCTGTCAAATTACCGTTATTTCGGATATTCGGAATATGACGACTCCCCTGTTGAGCTTGACGAGGTGCTCGACGAATACTTTCAGCTGAAATCGCCCTACGGAATAATACAGTATGATGAAGACACATCGGTAAAGCTAAACGCCGGGCAGACAATCCGCTGCCTGGAATTCAGCGTTTCAAGTCTTGAGTGCGAGGAGGACAAGCTTTGCGAAATACGCATTAACGCCGTTTCTCCCGACAACGAGGAGTTCTCTTTCACAATAGTAAACGATTTTATAGGCATCGGCAAAAAGGTCAGGACATACAGATATTTTACAGAGCAGGCGGTTGAGGCAAAGTCGATTGAGATAAACGTGCCGAAGCCGAACGGCGTTGTATGCATAAGCGGAATTACGGTAAACCCGCAGTTCCGTTTCGGTTTTAACTTTTGGCGTGCGCTTATTGTTTTTGCGGCTGTTCTTGCCTGCGCACTTGTGTTTGCTTTTAAGCTTTACAATATAATCTATCTGCCCGAAAAACGTTCGCACAGAATATTCAGACTCTGCACCTGCGCTTTTTGTATGGGAATCACACTTATTGCGTGCATATTTGTTCTGAACACATCGACCGAAAAAACGGAGTATCCGCTCAAAAAGAGCGTGGAGAGCTGCAACCCCTACATTCAGCAGTTTGACGCATTTATGAAGGGGCAGCTTCATCTTGACGCAGAGCCGCCCGCTCAGCTTGCCGAACTTGAAAACCCATACGACAAGGAGCAGCGTGCGGGAATATTCTACCTGTGGGACAGGGCGTATTACGAGGGCAGATACTACTCATATTTCGGAACGGGACCGATTCTCACGGGATACCTGCCGTATTATCTTATCCGGCACGAGCTGCCGTCATACAGATTTATTACATCCTTTTACTCGCTGTTATTCACGCTGTTTTTTACTCTCGCTCTGTTTAAGTGGGCGGAGGTTTTCAGGAAGAAAATTCCCTGCGTTTTGCTGTTTGCGATAACGCTCAGCGCTTTGTTTTCAAGCTTCATCTTTCTTGAAATGCGGGGAATCGAGGCGTTTTACTACCTTGCGCTTCTCAGCTCGGGAGCGTTCACTGCCGTATTTGCTTACTTTATGATGTGCGCCTTTAAGAGTGAAAGAAGAATCGCGAGACGTGTTCTTATGGCTGTTTGCGGGCTTATGTTCGGGCTTGCGTTTTTATGCAGGGTAAACACGGTTATTGTGCCAGCTTTTGTAACTGCGGGCGTGCTTGCGGTTTATATTTTTAATAGCTTCAGAAAAAAAGAGAAGTTTTTAAATGTTGTTGCCGACCTCGTCTGTCTCGGCGCTCCTGTTGTGCTCTGCACGGCGGCGGCGTTTGTTTTCAACTACCTGCGGTTCGGCAGCCCGTTTGACTTCGGCACCGATTACCAGCTGACCGTCAGCGACACCTCGCTCAATACTCTTTTCGGCGGTGGTGTTGCCGCAGGAGTCTTTTATTACTTCTTTGAACCGTTCAAGCTTAAAGAGACCTTCCCTTTTCTTGCGGTGGGAAGAGGCGGAGAGTTCCCGGTTGAAGACAGGTTTGTTTATCTCGACGACAATGTCGGGCTGTTCTCAATTCCGCACAACATAGCGCTTGCGCTGCTGCCCGCCTACCCTCTCGGAAAGAAAAAGAGCGGGTATGAGGTTGTTTCGGTTATTTCGGGGACTGCCGGTCTGTTTGTGTGCGCCTTTGTCGATTTCTGCCTGGGCGGGGTTATTTTCAGATACACGGGAGATATCTCGTTTGCGGGGGCTTTTATTGCGGCTGTGATTCTTTTTGAAATAATACACTGCCTCGGAAGTTATGAAAACCGCCTGACAAAAGTATTAAAACCCGTTGCCGCAGGACTCATTACACTCGGCTGCTGTGCCTCCGTTATTGTTGCATCGCTTGAGGCGCTGACCGTTGACGGCAACCTTTCGGCGTTCAGACCGGACGTTTTTGAGGCAATTAAGCGTATTTTCTGCTTCTGGCTCTGAGTTTGTAACTAATTTGTAATTTAATTGTAACTGAAATGATATTGTAAATTTGAAAATATAGGCATATAATTAAGGCAACTTAAGAGATTACTACGCAAGAGCATAATTATAGATTATCGCCTTTTCATTTTTTTGTTCCACTCAGCAGAAAGCAGACTTGAACCGTCTGCTTTTTTGCTTTTTATATGAGAATTTTACTTTTATTTAAAAAAACTCTTGATTTTTTTTAAAGTGTTTAGTATTATATGTAGGCAATAAAAAGCTTAACATTATTTTATAAGCACTTAACGAAGGAGGTGCCACGATGCCCAACATTAAATCGGCTAAAAAGCGCGTTGCAGTCAGCAAAACAAGAGCTGCCAGAAACAAGTCACGCAACTCGGCTCTCAAGACTGCCATCAAAAAAGCAAACGCTGCTGCTGAAGCAAAAGCGGATAACGCTCCCGAGCTTATCAACGAAGCAATCAAAAAGGTTGACCAGGCATGTGCAAAAGGTCTTATCCATAAGAACAACGCTGCACGCAAAAAATCTGCTCTTGCAAAGCTCCTCAACGCTTGAGTTGAGATAAATATTGCGTAAATTAATCGGCTGCAGGCAAAGACGGTTGTTTTGAAACCGCCCGGCTGCGGCCTTTAATTTTTGTTGACATATTGTTTTTTTGTGTTATAATGAGTTTGTATTGAAAATAAAACATTTTACGGAGGTTCATTATGTGCGCTTACAAAAAAGTCATTAAGGTTATCCTTATAGTTCTTGCAGTTGCGGCAGCGGTTATCGGTGCTTACTGCGTTATCAAAAAGTTTATCGACAAAAAGAATGCCGACGCCGACAGCGAAGAAAACTACGTTTCCTGCTCCTGCGTTGACGCATAACCGGACCACGCATTTTCAACACGGAACTTCAAAGTTCCGTGTTTTTCTTTTTTGAAAATACCGTGACTGCCTATTCTTAATTATTTATTATTATTTTTTAATATTTCAAAATTTTAGTTGACAAATATATCTTTTATCAATAATATATGTATAGTTTATAATAACATTTTAATATTATTTAAAAGGAGAAAAAACATTATGGTATTCGATAAGGTTAAAAAAATCTTCAGTGAACAGCTTGAAGTTGATGAGAGCATCATCACCCCCGAAGCATCAATCACATCGGATCTCGGTGCTGACAGCCTTGACCTCATTGACCTTGCCATGTCAATCGAAGACGAGTTTGAAATCGAACTCAGCGACGACGCAATCGAGCACATCAAAACGGTCGGCGATATGGTCAGCTACATTGAGGACCGCATTTGAGAACTGAACCGCTTTATCACCTGAAAGGAAGATTTTTGTTTTGGCACAGGACAAGTTAGTCAAAGAAATAACCTCAATGGATGAGGATTTCACAAAATGGTATACCGACGTTGTTAAGAAAGCCGAGCTTGCCTCATATTCGGGCGTGCGCGGCTGTATGGTTGTGCGCCCCTACGGCACCGCTCTGTGGGAGAACATCCGCAACGACCTTGACTCGCGTTTCAAGGCGCTCGGCCACGAAAACGTTATGATGCCGATGTTTATTCCCGAAGGCCTGCTCCAGAAGGAGAAGGACCACGTTGAGGGCTTTGCCCCCGAGGTTGCCTGGGTTACACACGGCGGAGAGGAAAAGCTCCAGGAACGTCTGTGCGTGCGCCCGACATCCGAGACGCTGTTCTGCGACCACTACAAGGAAATCATTCAGTCATATAAGGATTTACCCAAGCTCTACAATCAGTGGTGCTCGGTAGTGCGCTGGGAGAAGACCACGCGCCCCTTCCTGAGAACGATGGAATTCTTCTGGCAGGAAGGTCACACAATGCACGAGACCGCAGAGCAGGCAATAGCCGAAACGGAGCAGATGCTCAACGTTTATGCGGACTTCTGCGTTGACAGTCTTGCAATACCGGTTGTAAAGGGCAAAAAGACAGACAAAGAGAAATTTGCCGGCGCGGAATCGACCTACACAATCGAGGCGCTTATGCACGACGGCAAGGCGCTTCAGAGCGGAACATCGCATTATTTCGGCGACGGCTTCGCAAGAGCTTTTGACATCACGTTTACAGACAGGAACAACACGCTTCAATACCCTCACCAGACATCGTGGGGTATGAGCAGCAGAATCATAGGCGCAATCATTATGACTCACGGCGACAACAGCGGTCTTGTTCTGCCCCCTGCGGTTGCTCCCATTCAGGTTGTTATTGTTCCCATAGCCACACACAAGCCGGGCGTTACAGAAAAGGCGACCGAGCTTTGCGAACGGCTTGCAAAATCTTTCAGGGTCAAAATCGACCTCACCGACAACTCAGCCGGCTGGAAGTTTGCCGAATATGAGATGAAGGGTGTTCCCCTCCGCCTTGAAATCGGTCCCAAGGACATTGAAAACAACCAGTGTGTGCTTGTGCGCCGCGACAACAGAGAAAAATCGTTTGTATCGCTCGACAATCTTGAAGAGTCAATTGAGAAGCTCCTCAAACAGCTTCACGATGCTCTTTATGAGAAGGCGCTTGCACGCCGTGAAGAGATGACATACTCCGTCGGCAGTCTCGACGAAATGATTGAGAACGCCGCAAACCGTCCCGGCTTCATAAAAGCGATGTGGTGCGGTGAGCTTGCCTGCGAAGAAAAGCTCAAGGAAGTTGCGGGCGTTACATCAAGATGCATCCCCTTCGAGCAGGAGCAGATAAGCGATGTATGCGTTTGCTGCGGCAAGCCCGCAAAGAACATGCTCTACTGGGGCAAGGCATATTAAAAATAACTGAAACTGCGGATTTGCCACACATTTCCGCAGTTCTTTTTTATACGGTGAAAAAATGATTATTAAAAACGCTGTTATTTTTGATGAAAACTTTGATAAGGTCAGAAAAGACATTGAAATAACCGGTGAAAAAATCGGCAGAACAGGAGAGATAAACGACGCAGAGGCGCTTGATTTTGAGGGCTGTGTTGTTCTGCCCGGTTTTATCGACATTCACACCCACGGCTGCGGCGGTTACGATGTGACCGACGGCAGAGAGGAAAGCGCAGGTAAAATGTCGGAGCGGCTGGCGCAATGCGGTGTTACATCATTCTGCCCGACGACAATGACTGTCGGCGCGGAAAAGCTCGAAAAATCATTTGAGTTTATAAAGAACACGATGGTTGCCGAGAACGGAGCTTATATTCACGGTATCAATATGGAGGGTCCGTTTATCTCGCCCGAAAAGAAGGGTGCGCAGAGTGAGGATGATATTCTTGCACCCGACTTTGATTTGTTTGAACGGCTGAACGCAATCTGCCCCGTAAAGGTTGTTGACATAGCTCCCGAAATGCCGGGCGCAGATGTTTTTATTAAAAAGGCAAAAGAGATATGCGCCGTTTCCGCCGCGCACACATCGGCGGACTATGAGACAGCAAAGGCAGCGTTTGACCTGGGAATAAACCACGCAACCCACCTTTTTAACGCCATGCCTCCCCTGCTCTCGAGAGCGCCCGGAGTTGTAGGCGCGGTTTTTGATGACCGCAGGGTTTTCGCGGAGCTTATATGTGACGGCATTCACATAGCGCCTGCAGTGCTGAGAACGGCGTTTACGGTGCTGGGAGAGGACAGAACGGTTGTTGTCAGCGACTCGATGTCTGCAGCCGGGATGGCTGACGGAGAATATACGCTGGGCGGTCAGACGGTTTTTGTGAGCGGCGGTAAGGCAACGCTTGCCGACGGAACAATAGCGGGAAGCACAACAAGCATTTTTGAAGAGTTCAAAAACCTGCTCGCCTTCGGAATCCCCCTTAAACAGGCGGTAAAATCCTGCACGATAAACCCGGCAAAATCAATCGGCGTGCAGAGCATAACGGGAAGTATCTGTGAGGGCAGGAACGCCGACCTGGTTGTTCTGAGCGGCGATATGACTGAGATTAAAGCGGTATTCATAAAAGGAAAAAGAATTAAATAAACGGAGCGGAGATTTGCAGGCAGAATTGCAAATCTCCGGTTTTTTTATTCTATGTATATACCGTATATAATGAATACTTCACTTTGCGAAAAGCGTAAAGTTTTTATCTTTACCCTTGTGGATAACCCGGTGAAAAAGTGGATAACTCAATTATTTTTCTAATTTGGAACAATAATCGTAAAGGTAAAATCTTTACTTCTGTGAAAACTGCATTTAAGCGAAAAAACGGTTGATGTATATACACAAAACCGGTGAATAATAAATGCAGGATTTGCCTGCAGGGACTTTCATTTTGCAAAAAAATGTTTGAATATAATTGATAAAAGGGAATATATATGTTATTATTTTTTTGTTACATATTACACAAGCTAAGGAGAGTGAAATATGAGTAAAAAATATGATGTTGTCGTAATCGGCGCGGGTAACGGCGGTCTTGTTGCGGCGGCAAAATCTGCGCTTGAGGGCAAAAAGACTCTGCTTATTGAAAGGCACAATCTGCCGGGCGGCAGCGCCACCTCGTTTGTCAGGGGCAGGTTTGAGTTTGAGGCGTCACTGCACGAGCTGTGCGGAATAGGTCCGTTTATTGAGGGCGGCAGAGAACTCAAAAAGATTTTTGATGAGCTCGGTGTTTCGGAAAAAATCGAATGGGTTGCGCTCGACGAAGCGTTCAGGATGATTTCTCTCAACGAGAAGGAACACGCCGACTACACCCTGCCGACGACAAGGAAGGCGTTTGTTGACAAGGTTGAGGAATACTGCCCCGGAAGCAGGGAGAAAAGCGAAAAGCTCTTTGACATCATCGAAGAGGCAAACGCAGGTCTTGACTACCTCGGCACAATACAGAATTTTTCGACCGACATTTTCAAAAAAATCTTCGGTGAATACAGTGATTTTATAAACTCCGCAGGTTACACGGTTGAGGAGGTTTTTGACGCCCTCGACCTGCCGCAGGCAGCCCGCGACTGCTTCGGCGGCTACTGGCTTTACCTCGGCACTCCTCTTGACGAGCAGAGCTTTATGCACTATTTCACGATGTTCAAATCCTACATTATTGACGGCCCCGTAATTCCGAAAACGAGAAGCCACGGCATTTCAAGCGCTATACTTGAGCGTTTTGAAGAGCTGGGCGGCGAAGCGTGGATGAGCACGGCTGTCAGGAAGATTCTTGTCAGAAACGGCACCGTATGCGGAGTTGAACTTGACAACGGCGACGTTATTGAGTGTGACTATATTATCTGTAACGCATCGCCCTACAATATGTATACAAAGCTTATCGACGGGGCGGATATTCCGAAATATCAGATTAAGAAACTCAACTCCGTCAAGCTTGCTCCCAAGGGCTTCAGCATGTTCCTCGGACTTGACAAATCGGCTGAGGAGCTCGGAATCAACAACCACAGCTACTTTATCTATGACACGACAGACACCGCAAAACAGTCTGAGCTGACAAGGAGCAGGGCGGCAAACAACATGCAGGCAGCCGTTTGCCTTAACAAGGGCGTTCCCGGCTGTTCGCCCGACGGCACCTGCATTCTCTACATAACATCGCTCTTCACGGGTGATGACGCGTGGAACGACATTACCGAAGAAAACTATGTTGCGGCAAAGCGCGAATTTGCAGACCGCCTTATTTCCTCCTTTGAGAAAGCGACGGGCGTGAAAATCCGTGACAGCATTGAAGAAATAGAAATTGCTTCGCCTGTTACATACGCACGCTACCTTGACGCTCCCAACGGCACAATCTACGGTTTTGAGAACACGGGAAGCTACGGCATTGTTCAGAGAGTTGTTACCGACGCCATGGGCAAAAAGATTGGTCATCTCTACTATGCGGGCGGATACGGCACTAAATCGCTCGGCTTCAGCCCTTCGTATTCAACCGGTTATGAAGCGGCAACGGCCGCACTGAGAAATATGGAGAAGGAGGCGGCAAAACAATGAAAATAAAAGCTAACCCCTATTCAAGCGGAATAAAAGACTTTACCAACACTTTGTTATCGCTGCCGGGGCGCTTCGGCGACGTTGCAAAGGCCTCCGACAAAAAGCCGATGTCTCCGACGGAGTTTCAGGTAAACAAGGTTGCTGCCGCGATTCATCCGAAAATGCAGGTTCTTGTTGTTGAAAAAATCGAAGAGCTTGTGGATGATTTCAAATGCTACACATTAAAAGCAGAGAACGGAAAAGCGGCTTATTTCAGAGCCGGTCAGTATCTGGCTTTTCAGATTAAAATCGGCAATTCGCTTTGCACGAGAGCTTATTCGATAGCATCCTCACCGAAGGATGCAGTAAACGGCATTTATAAAATAGCGGTTAAAAGAGTTGCCGACGGCTTTGTTTCGGGATACATTCTCGACAACTGGAAGGAAGGCGCAATGGTCACTGCTTATGCGCCTGAGGGCACCTTTGTTTACGAGCCGCTCAGAGACGCCAAGACCGTAATCGGAATAGCGGGCGGAAGCGGTATTACGCCTTTTCTCTCACTTGCCAAGGCGATTGACGAGAGAACGGAAAACCTCAACCTCATTCTTCTCTACGGCGCAAGAACGGAGAAGGACCTCGCCTTTAAAGATGAGCTTGACAGAATTGCCCTGTCAAACGGCAGCTTCAAGGTTGTTTATGTTCTGAGCGAAAGCAAACAGAAGGGCTATGAGCACGGCTTTATAGGCGCGGATTTAATTAAAAAATATGCGCCCGCAAGCGCTGATTACAGCGTTTTTGCCTGCGGCCCCGAGGCGATGTATAACTTCCTGGCAAAAGAGGTTGAAACACTCGGTATCAGACGTAAATTCATCCGCTTTGAAATGCAGGGCGTTTCAAAAATGACCGCAAAAAATGCAGGGCTCACGGATGAGACCTGCAAGGTTACGGTTATTGACAAGGGAGAAAAACGCGAAATTGAAGGCAGATGCAACGAAACGGTTCTCACCGCACTTGAAAAAGCGGGCATAGCCGTTCCCGTGCGCTGCAGAAGCGGCGAGTGCGGATTCTGCAGGAGCAAGCTTGTTTGCGGTGAAGTATATATTGACGATGCTTCCGATTACCGCAGACTTGCGGACGCTCAGTTCAATTACATTCACCCCTGCTGCACCTTCCCGAAGGGCGACATTACAATAAAGATTAATTAATCGAAAAGAAATCTTTTCACATCTGCAACATTTTCGGCTGTGAAGGCGCCGGAGGCAAGAAGCCGCCGTGTGTCTTCATGGCCGCTTTTCACTAATACACAGTCTGCGCCGAGCGCCTGAGCGAGCTGATAATCGTGAAGAAGGTCGCCGACTGCTATGAGCTTTGCGTTTTCGGGCAGGTTATTTTTCAGGTAGCTCTCCGCCCTGTCGATTTTTGAGTTTGCAAAAAAATCGTCGGCGCCGAGAACGGCATCAAAATATTCTGCTGTGCCCGATTTTTCAACCGCCGCGGCAAGCTGGTTCTTCTCGCAGGAGGAGACGATAATCTGTTTTGCGCCCTCCTGTTTTATGCGTTCGAGGAGTTCGACGGCTCCGTCGGCAATTCCGCAGTCGAGGTTGACATAGTATTCATAGCCCTCGTTGTATTCTTTAAGTAAAAGAGTATAGTCTTCTTTTTCAATTTCAAAGACCTGTTCGTAAAAGTGTCTGATGGGAACGCCTATGCACTCGCGGTAACGGTCAATGTCAATCGGGGGCATACCCCTTTTTTCAAGCATATCGTTGACGCTGCGCAGCGATGCGCTGACATCGTCGAGCAGGGTGCCGTTCCAGTCCCAAATAACGCAGTTGTATTTCAAAATATGATTCCTTTCGATTGTAAAGCATAACGGCTTTACAAATGATTAATATTTTTGTCCGCAGAGTCTGCTCCTGAGTTCAGAGATTTCGAGGAGCTCTGCGGTCATTTTTTTGAGATATGCGCAGATTTCACTGTCGCGCGTCAGATAAAGCCCCGCTTTGCGCACCGCTCTTTTAAATGAGCGCGGAATCTCAACATTTTCAAGGGTGAGCGGGCAGACAGACGCTCTCGGGTCAACAATGGCTTTAACTCTTATTCTGCCGTTTTCCTCCGTTACGGCGGGGAAAAGAGGGAAGAACCGGCACGCAAGAGGTCTTGCGTTCCTGTTGCATTTGCCGTTGCACAACACTGCCGGGTAACCGGAATTGCCCTGTGTTTCGCACACTGTAAAGCCGTTTCGCTTTACAAGTTCGTCTTCACCGGGCAGCAGGAACATACAGTCATTTTTATTGCCGGAGCAGCAGGCGGCGCCGCAGATTGTGCCGCAATCCGTGTTTTCAAGCGGAGTTGCGTATTTAAGGACGGCATAAGCGTTTTTAAGCGCTCTCAAAGCTGAATCGGTCAAAGCAATCACCCTTTCGTGAACATTATATATCAATATGTATATTATTGCAAATAAGCGCTATATTTTTAAAGTTTTTTTATAAAATATCTTTTAATTTTGAATAATAAGTTGTATAATGTTGACATATTGTTTATGGAGTGGTAATTATGACGGTTCTTATTATTGTCTTGTGCCTGCTTACCGCGGCAAGCGCCGTTGCCACAATTTATTTTCGCACAAAAGGTCAGTCGTTCAACGGAATGCTCTGCAAATTCCTGTCAAGCTTCGGCTTTATGTCAATAGCGATAGCGGGCTTTTGCGCCAACAGCCTTTCGGACCCGTATTATTTTCTTATTGCGGTATTCGGTCTGATGTTCGGTCAGGGCGGCGACATTCTGCTCGGTCTCAAAGAAATTGCGCCGAAATTCCGTTCAAGACTTATGGGAATGGGAACGGGCTCGTTTCTGGCGGGTCACATATTCTTTATTGCCGCATTTATCAAAGTTGCGGGATTCTCGGTTTTTCCGTTTGTTATCGGAGTTGTCATTTTTGCGGCGGCTACCGTGCTTATAAAGATTTTAAAATTCAATGTAGATAAAAAGATGTTCATACTGCTTGCGGCATATTATTCGATTCTGTTTGCAAAATGCATTATGTCGTTTATTGCCCTTTACCGCACGGGCTGCAACGCTTTTATTCTGACATCAATCGGCAGTGTGTTCTTTATTGTCAGCGACACAATTCTCGGCTTCCTGTATTTTCTGCCCGTCAAGTCGAAGAACAAATTTGTTGCGGCGGAGCTCGGCACCTACTACCCCGCCCAGATTCTGCTCGCTCTCTCGGTGTCAATGATGCCGGCTGTTATGTAAAACCGCTCAAGGCAATTTTTTACCCGTTTTGCGGGTGATTATGGCATAAATTTCTTAATGGAGGAACCAAAATGGATCTGTCAAAAATCATTGAAAAGAAATCCGGCTACGCAAAGTATATGTATCAGGAAATCCGGTATATATGCACAAAATTTGAAAAGAGAAATCCCGGCTCAAAGGGCGAGGAACAGGCATGCGTCTATATGGGCGATGTTATGAAAAGACTCGGCTGCGACAGAGTTCAGGTTGAATCTTTCAAAGAAAATCCCAAATCCTTCTATGGCTGGATTTACATTACTATCTCCTGCGTTCTTGCCGCAATAGCGCTCTTCCTTATCGGCGTTGGCGTAGGCGGAAAGCTTGCGGTTGTTCTTCCGATAATCGGTATTGTTCTTATTGTTTTCGGTCTTGCACTCGCTCTGCTTCAGTTCGGTATCTACAAGAAGACGGTTGACTTCCTCTTCCCCGAAGAGACCGGTCACAACGTTACCGCTTACAAGAAGCCCACGGGCGAAGTAAAGAGAAGAATTATCTTCAACGGTCACCCCGATGCTGCATGGGAATGGCCCGTAAACTACGCTCTCGGCGGCGTCGGTTTTGAAGGTCACGCAATCTCCTGCGCTCTCGGCGCTGTTTTCTACATTGTTATTTCCGTAATAGCTGTTATTCAGAAGCTCGGCGGTCAGGATCTTTCAACAATCTTCCACGCAGGTCTGTGGGGACTTTTCTTCACACCGTTCCTTGTCGGTCTTTACTTTATGGTAAACTACAAGAGAGTTGTTGACGGCGCAAACGACAACCTCACCGGATGCTATATGGGCATTGCGATTCTCAAGGCGCTTCAGGACGAGGACATTCAGTTTGAGAACACCGAAATCGGCGTTATTCTTACAGGTTCCGAAGAAGCCGGTCTTCGCGGCGCAAAGGCATGGTGCGAGGCGCATCCCCACGAGTTTGACGATGTTCCCACCTTCATTTATTCATACGACACAATTCACGACCCGAAGTATCTGCTTGTAAACTACCGCGACCTCAACGCAACCGTAAAAGCAGACAAAGACGTTTCAGACCTCTTTATGGAGTGTGCCGAAGAACTCGGCGTTACCTGCAAGAAGGGCATGGTTCCCCCTCTCGGCGGCGCTACGGACAACGCAGCATTTTCACAGGCGGGTATGCGTTCAACGGGTATCACAGGCCTTAACCACAAGCTTGAGAGCTACTACCACACCAGAAAGGACTCATACGACAATATGAACCTTGAAGGTCTCGCAGACTGCTTCGCCGTCAGCGTAAAAGTGCTTGAAAAGTTTGACGAGGGCGCAAAACAGTAAGTTATTTATGCATTATAAACCCCTGCGGATTTGATAATCCGCAGGGGTGTTTTGTTTTCTGTTAATAATATTCGTCGCCTTGCGGTCTGAGATTCTTCGCCTGCGGCTCAGAATGACACAAGAACAGGTTCGAATTATTTTATTTCAGAAAGCAGAGACTCAGGGCGACGAGGAACTGTGCGATATAATAGGTTGCGTGGTTTATGATGATGTCAACCGGGCGGGATTTGCCCTCGCCGAAATAGGTGCCGCTGAGAATAAAATCGGAGACGGCAAAGAAAATGCTCGCTGCAAAAAGCATAACACAGCAGATATTCTTAAAGCCGTTGAGAAGCGACAGTGAAAACGACAGCGCAACAAACGAAAAAAGAAAAGCGCCGTAAACTGCCGTAATAAGCTTGTATTCGCCGAATTTAAGCTTCATCAGGTCCTCGCCTGCAATATTGAGACCGGCTACAACAACTGCGACAATCAGAGGGATTATGATATAAAGAATCCTGCCGGGCGTATAGAAGTTTCTGATTAAAAAGGCATCGTAAAAAACGTGACCGGCGGCGAAAACGAGGAAGCCGGCGTAGGTATAAACCTTTGCGCTGTCGGGATGTGCGTATTTCTGGTCGAGGAAGATGTCGCCGAGCATACCGAACATCAGGCCTGCGCAGACGGCAACGGCGGTTTTGTTGACACCGTAATAAAGAGCATTGAACGCCGTAAACATAAACATTATTGAGACGGTTGACTTGATAACCGTAACAAGGGCGGATGCGCCTTTGCCGACTCTGAATTTAAGAAAAACGCAGAGAAGAACCATACCGATTCCCGTGCAGACATAGGAAATTGCCACTTTTTACTCCCCCGTAATGCAAATTTTATTAATCTCCAACACTTTTATTATAAAATTTCATTAAGCACTTAGTCAATAGTTTTTTATTTATTTTAATCAATTTGGCAGAGTTTTTTATCATTTAATTTGTTAATTGTAAACAAATTATTTATTTGAGCCGTAATTCTTGATATTTGTAAAAATTAATGATAATATAAAATTGAAAACAGAATCGTGAGAAGGAGGAATTAAAATGACAGCGGTATTTAAACAGTCAGCGGCAAAAGGAAAAATCAAAGCCCCCTCTTCACGAAGTATTGCGCACCGTCTTATTCTTTATGCAGGGCTTTGCGAGGAAGAGAGTATAATACGCAATGTTGCTTTTTCGCCCGACATAATGACGACAATAGGGTGTCTTAAAGAACTGGGCGCAGTATGCAGCATTGAGGGCGACACAATAAGAATCAGGGGTGTTGATGCTTCACAGCGCAAAAAACCGATAACTTTTGACTGCAAAAGCACGGGCAGCACGCTCGGCTTTATGCTCCCGATTGCCATGGCATCAGGAAAAAAAGCGGTTTTTGAAGGCGACGAAAAATTATTTGAAAAGCCGCACGACGCCTGCCGCAAAGTGTGTGAGGCGCAGAAAATCAAGTTCAAAAAATCATCCTCGAAAATCTCCGTTCACGGCCAGTTAAAGCCCGGTGATTACAGCATACTTGGAACGGAATCGAGCCATTTCATCAGCGGTCTTATCTATTCGCTTGCATCGCAGAACGGCAGGAGCAGAATATTTATAGCTCCCCCGATTGACGGCAAAAACTACATTGACAACACAATCAAGGTGCTGGCAAAGCACGGTGTTGACGTTGAGTGGGGCGGACTTTCGATGATTGACATACGCGGCAAAAAGTTCACAGCCCTTGACGTGGAAATTGAAGGCGACTGGTCGGCTGCAGCGTATTACGACACATTGAACACTGCCGGCGGAGAGGTTGAGATTGAAGGTCTGCTTGAGGACAGCGTTCAGGCGGACAAAATCTACCCTGATTTGTTCAGGCAGCTTCGTGAGGATGAAAGCCCCGAAATAGACCTGACGGAACACCCGGACCTTGCCCCTGCCTTGTTTGTTTACGCGGCGCTCAACAGAGGCGCGATTTTCAGAGGACTCTCACGCTACAAGCCCAAAGAAAAGCTCTGCCTTGAAAAGCTTGCCAAGGAGCTTTCAAAGCTCAATGTTTTTCTTGCGCTCGGCGAAGAGACGGCGATTATAAACCGCTCGCTTATAAAGCCCTCTTCGGTTCCCCTGCAGAGCAACGGCGACCACAGAGCGGTTATGGCACTCTCGGTTCTGCTGACAATTACGGGCGGCTCGATTGAAGGAGCGGAGATTGTAAACGACTCGGTGCCGCAGTTCTTTGACCGGCTTAAAGAACTCGGTGTTGATTTCAGAATTAAATAAAAGCAAGCAAAAGCCCTTCGGTTTTCTGAGCCGAAGGGTTTTAATTTTTTTGTTTATTTTGCTTTTGTTTCGCAGTAGATGCAGCGATAGATTTTTGAGCCGTCGTCGGAGAGGCGGAAGATGTGGTCGAGTTCCTGCTCGCAGGAGGTTATGCATCTGGGGTTTTTGCATCTGAGAACGTTTGTGAGTGTCTGCGGAGTGCCTATAACCTTTTTTTCAACCAGCTTGCCGTCTTTAATCACATTGACGGTTGCCTCGGGGTCAACATAGCCGATGGCGTCGAGGTTTACGGGAATGTCGGCATCAATTTTGATTATATCTTTTTTACCCATTTTGCGGCTGGTGACATTTTTGATCAACGCCACGCAGCAGTCTAATCTGTCAAGGTCGAGCAGCTCATAAAGCTTCATTGAGTTGCCGGCTGAAATGTGGTCAATGACTATTCCGTTCTGAATTGAATCAACGTTCATTTCTTCGCCTCCTCAAGAAGTTTGAGTATGAGTGCCATACGCATATATTTGCCGTTGAGCACCTGTTTGAAATAGCAGGCCCTGGGGTCATTGTCAACCGCCACGCTTATCTCGTTCACTCTGGGCAGCGGATGCATTATGCAAAGGTCGGGCTTTGCCGTTTCAAGCTTTCTGGTGTCGAGGATGTAGCTGTCTTTAAGACGCAGATAATCCTCTTCATTGAAGAATCTTTCGCGCTGGACTCTTGTCATATAGAGTATGTCAAGCTCGGGCATTACCGAGACGAGGTCGGTAGTCTGCGTATAAGGGATGCCGTTCTTTTTTATAACATCCTTTTTGACATAGCTCGGCACCTTGAGTTCGAGTGGAGAGATGAGAACGAATTTTATGCCTGCGTAGCGTGACATTGCGGCTATGAGCGAATGAACGGTTCTGCCGAATTTAAGGTCGCCGCAAAGACCTATTGTAAGATTGTCAAACCCGCCTTTTTCGCGGTAGATTGTAAGCAGGTCGGCGAGGGTCTGCGTGGGGTGGTTGTGACCGCCGTCGCCCGCATTGATAACGGGAATTGACGCATTTGCCGCGGCAACATAGGGTGCGCCCTCTTTGGGGTGGCGCATTGCGATAATGTCGGCATAGCAGGAGACGGTTTTTGCCGTGTCGGCTATGCTCTCGCCCTTTGCAGCAGATGACGAGGAGCCGCTTGAAACAGAGAGAACGTTGCCGCCGAGCTCATACATTGCCGCCTCAAAGCTCAGTCTGGTTCTGGTTGACGGCTCAAAAAAGAGGGTGGCGAGTTTTTTGCCGTGGCATTTCTCGCTGTATTTTCCGGGATTGTCTATAATATCGCAGGCGGTTCTGACCAGTTCGTCAATCTCCGCCGTTGACAGATCCCTTATATCGATTAAACTTCTCATAATGTTATCCAGCTTTCATCGGAAGGATTGTTTCTGAATTTAATGAGTTTTGCGACATCATCGGGTTTGATGTAGCCCGTTTGCGCCGCCACCTGCGCTACCGTATCGAAATCGGTCAGCGAGATGTTCCTGACCTCTGCCGCGGCAAGGCGGTCGATGCCTTTTTGCATGCCGTAGGTGAAAATGCTGACGATTCCGAGCACCTGTGCGCCCGCTTCGCGCAAAACGTTGACTACTTCTATTACACTGCCGCCGGTTGAGATTAAATCTTCAACCACAACAACCTTCTGACCTTTTTCGAGTCTGCCTTCAATCTGGTTCTGCCTGCCGTGATCCTTTGCGCCCGAGCGGACATAGCCCATGGGCATATTGAGGATGTGGGCGGTTATTGCGGCGTGCGCTATGCCTGCGGTTGACGTGCCCATAAGCACCTCGGTTTCGGGATACTCCGCCCTGATTGTTTCGGCAAGGGCATTTTCAACATCGGTGCGCACCTGTGGTGCCGTAAGAGTCAGGCGGTTGTCGCAATAGACGGGGCTTTTGATTCCGCTTGCCCAGGTGAAGGGCTCTTCGGGGCGGAAGAATACCGCTTTAATTGAGAGTAAATCTTTTGCAATCAGTTCTTTTATCTGCATATCTGTTCTCCTTTTATCCGACAAATTCGGCTATACATCTTTCATAAACGGCTACGGGGTCGTCCGCTGCGGTAATCGGTCTGCCGACGACTATATAATCCGAGCCGATTTCTTTTGCCTGCGCGGGAGTCATAACGCGCTTCTGGTCGCCGATGTCACCGTCGGCAAAACGGACGCCGGGTGTTACGGTAAGGAAATCCGCTCCGCAGGTTTCGTGCACCTTAGCCGCCTCAAGGGGCGAGCAGACTACGCCGTCAAGCCCGGAGTTTTTGGCGTTGAGGGCGTAATGCATAACTACCTTATCCATCGGCTCGTCTATAAGCAAATCATTTTTAAGCGCGTCTGAATCGGTTGAGGTGAGCTGTGTGACGGCTATGAGAAGAGGTCTTGTGCCGTCGGGGCGTGTCAGACCTTCGAGTGCCGCCTGCATCATTGCGCAGGTGCCCGATGCGTGCAGGTTGCAGATATCTACATCGAGACCGGAGAGCACAGCCATTGCCTTTTTGACAGTGTTGGGAATGTCGTGGAGTTTTAAATCGAGAAAAATTTTGTGCCCTCTTTTTTTAATTTCACGCACGATTGAGGGACCCTCCGCATAGAAGAGCTCCATACCGATTTTTACAAAGGGCTTTCTGCCCGTGAATTTGTCGAGAAATTCAAAAGTCTGCTCTGCGCCTGAAAAATCGCAGGCAATAATTACATCCTTACCCATTGAAGGCACCTCCCGTAATATCTGACAGTTTTTCTATTTTGTATTCGTCCATGACGAGCGGCAGGTCGTTTATTATATTGAGGCAGGCGCGGGGATTGACAAGGTTTGCCGTGCCGACCTCGACTGCCGCCGCACCGGCGAGCATCATTTCAATAACATCCTGAGCCTTTGAGACGCCGCCCATACCGACGACGGGAATCTTCACGGCGTTTGCGACCTGGTAAACCATACGCAGGGCAACGGGGAAGATGGCGGGACCCGAGAAGCCGCCCATAACATTTTTTATGACCGGTTTTTTTGTTTTTAAATCTATGCGCATACCGAGCAGGGTGTTGATTAAGCTTATGCCGTCGGCACCCTCCGCCTCGCACGCTTTTGCTATTGAGACAATGTCGGTGACGTTGGGGGTGAGCTTGACAATAAGCGGTTTTTTTGCAACGGGTTTAACAGCGCGCACGACCTCGGCGGCGGACTTTGCATCCGTGCCGAAATTGACGCCGCCGCTGTGAACATTGGGGCAGCTTATGTTGAGTTCAATCCAGCCGACCTGCTCTTCCTCGCTGATTTTTGCGACATTCTCTTTATATTCTTCAACGGAGAAGCCGCCGATATTTGCCATAACGGGCTTGTCAAAGCACTTTTTAAGCTTCGGAAGCTCTTCGCTTATAACCTTGTCGATTCCGGGATTCTGCAAGCCGACGGCGTTAATCATGCCAGACGTGCATTCGGCTATTCTCGGGGTGGGATTGCCGAAACGGAGCTCTTTTGTTGTGCCCTTGAACGAAAAGGTGCCGAGAACGTTTATGTCATAAATCTCTGCAAATTCATAGCCGAAGCCGAAGGTGCCCGAGGCGGGAATAACGGGATTGTCGAGGGTTATTCCGCACAGGTCAACACTCAGTCTTCCCATAGTATTTCCTCCTTTTCGAGCACGGGACCCTCTTTGCATATTCGTTTGTAACCCGTGACGGTTTTGCACGAGCAGCCCATACAAGCTCCGAAGCCGCAGCCCATGCGCTCTTCAAAGCTGAACTGACCGGATGTTGACGTTGTTCTGAAAACTGCTCTGAGCATAGGTTCGGGACCGCAGGTGTAAAAATATGAATAATCATCGGGCAGAGCGTCGGTGACAAAACCCTTCACGCCGTATGAGCCGTCTGCGGTTGCGACGGTTACATCGGAACCGAGTGCCCTGAATTCATCCTCATAAAAGACTTCACTCTTGGTGTTGAAACCGAGAACAACGCTGACTTTTTTGCCTTCGTTAATCAGTTTTTTTGCAAGCATATAAAGAGGTGGCACGCCGACTCCTCCGCCTAAGAGAAGAGGAGTTTTGCCGCTTTTTGTCAAGTCATAGCCGTTGCCGAGACCGGTGAGCGTGTCAAATTCATCGCCGGCGGATGCCTTGCTCATAAGCTTTGTGCCCGCTCCGACAACCTTATAGACCAGGGTAAGCTCGCTGTCGTTTACATCGCAGACCGAAATCGGTCTTCTCAGAAAACAGGAGTCGACAAGCAGATTGACGAACTGACCGGGCGAGGTGATTGCCGACGTGTCGCCGGTGAGAACCATCTTATATACATTCTGAGCGATTTTCTCGTTTGAGAGAACTTTAAAAGAAGTTTGTTTCATAGTGTTTCAGGAATCTATTGTTGAAATGGAAATTGTGATTTCCTCAAGCACGTCGAGCAGAACGCGCACCGTGTCGAGGGAGGTAAACATGGCAACGTTGTTCTCCGCCGCGAGGCATCTGATTTTGAAGCCGTCGGAGTTGGGGTCGGAGGATTCTATTGCTTTTGTGTTGATGACATAGGCGATGTTGCCGTTTCTGAGAGCGTCGGGAATCTCATCGCTGCCGTCGCTTATCTTTTCAAGCACGTGGGTGCGTATGCCGTTCTCTTTGAGATATTCGGCGGTGCCTTCGGTTGCCTGGATATTGAAGCCGAGCTTGTAGAATCTGCGGATGAGCGGAAGAGCTTCTTCTTTATCTTCATTTGCTATTGCCGCAAAGACCACGCCGCTGGAGGCAAGGTGAATACCGGACGCCTGCAGGGCTTTGTAGAGGGCGCGGTTGAGCTTGTCATCATAACCGATTGCCTCGCCCGTTGACTTCATTTCGGGTGAAAGGTAGGCGTCGAGACCTTTGATTTTGTTGAAGGAGAAAACGGGAACCTTGACGTAGCAGCGGTTTTTCTCATCGGGGTAGATGTCGAAAATTCCCTGCTCGCGAAGCGACTTGCCGAGGATAACATCTGTTGCGATGTCGGCAAGCGAATACCCTGTTGATTTTGAGAGGAAGGGAACCGTTCTTGAGGAGCGGGGGTTGACCTCGATGATAAACACATTCTCGTCCGGGTCAACGATGAACTGGATATTGAAAAGGCCTATTATGCCGATGCCGAGACCGAGTTTTTTGGCATACTGAAGGATTGTGCCCTTGACCTTGTCGGAGATGCTGAATGCGGGATAGACGCTGATTGAGTCGCCCGAGTGAACGCCGGTGCGCTCAACGAGCTCCATAATGCCGGGCACGAAGACGTTTCTGCCGTCGCATATTGCGTCAACCTCGACTTCTTTGCCTTTGATGTATTTGTCAACAAGAACGGGCTTGTCTTCATCTATTGCAACTGCGTTTTTAAGATACTGACGCAGCTGTTCTTCATTTGCAACGACCTGCATTGCTCTGCCGCCGAGAACGAATGAGGGGCGCACAAGAACGGGGTAGCCGATTTCTTTGGCGGCGGAGACACCGTCTTCAATATTGGTAACCGCGCAACCCTTCGGCTGGGGGATGTTGAGGTCGAGAAGGAGATGTTCGAAGGAATCTCTGTTCTCAGCGCGTTCTATTGCGTCGCAGTCCGTTCCGATAATCTTCACTCCCCTCTTCATAAGAGGTTCGGCGAGGTTGATGGCAGTCTGACCGCCGAGGGATGCAATTACGCCCTCGGGCTGTTCAAAATCGATGATAGCCATAACATCCTCGGGAGTGAGGGGCTCGAAGTAGAGCTTGTCGGCTGTTGTGTAGTCGGTTGAGACGGTTTCGGGGTTGTTGTTTATGATTATTGCCTCATAGCCGGCGCGTTTGATAGTCTGCACGGCGTGAACGGTGGAATAGTCAAATTCAACGCCCTGACCGATTCTGATGGGACCTGCGCCGAGAACGACAATTTTCTTTTTATCGGTAAGGCGGGAGGCGTTCTCGCCCGAATATGACGAGTAGAGATAGGCAATATATTTGCCCGTGTGGAGGGTGTCAACCATACGGAAGATGGGGACGATACCGAGCGCCTTGCGGGTTTCGTAGATTTCGATTTCTTTTTTGCCCCAGAGCTTTGCAATATATTTGTCGGAGAAGCCCATTACCTTTGCGGCACGCAGAACCATCTCGTTGCCGGGCTTGTCTTTGAGGGTGTATTCCATATCCACAATGCGCTTGATGCACTCGAGGAACATTTCGGTTATCATTGTAACCTCGTGCAATTTCTCAATTGTTGCGCCCCTGCGGATGAGTTCGGTGATGGCGTAGATGTTGTCATCCCTGAATTTTGAAATATACTCAAACAGTTCGCTGTCTGTGTAGGAATCGAATTTTTGAAGGTAGAAGTGGCAGACGCCCGTTTCGAGCGAGCGCACGGATTTGAGCATACACTCCTCAAGACTTGAGCCGATGCCCATAACCTCGCCGGTCGCCTTCATCTGCGTGCCGAGGATGTTGGGCGCGGTTGCGAATTTGTCAAACGGGAAGCGCGGGAATTTTGCGACTATGTAATCGAGGGTGGGCTCGATTGCCGCCGTGCCGCCTGCTACGGGGATATCCTCAAGAGCCATACCGAGAGCGATTTTTGCCGTTACCCTTGCAATCGGGTAGCCGCTCGCCTTGGAAGCGAGGGCAGAGGAGCGGGAAACTCTGGGGTTGACTTCGATGAGGAAATACTCGCTTGAATTGGGATTGAGAGCAAACTGAACGTTGCAGCCGCCTTCAACGCCGAGCTCTTTTATTATCTTGATTGCGCTGTCGTTGAGCATTTTGAGGTCGTGGTCGTTGAGCGAGAGGATGGGTGCGACAACGATGGAGTCTCCTGTGTGAACGCCGACGGGGTCAACATTTTCCATACCGCAGATTGTTATGGCGTGGTCGTTGGAGTCGCGCATAACCTCAAACTCAATTTCTTTGTAGCCCTTGACGCTCTTTTCGATAAGCACCTGATGAACGGGTGAAAGTCTGAAGGCGTTGACGCCGACTTCAATGAGTTCCTCCTCATTGTCGGCAAAGCCGCCGCCCGTGCCGCCGAGAGTGAAGGCGGGGCGCAGAACTACGGGGTAACCGATTCTTTTTGCCGCCTCTTTTGCCTCGTCAAGCGAATAGGTGATTTCGGAGGGAATTACGGGCTCGCCGATGCTCTCGCACATCTCTTTGAAAAGCTCTCTGTCTTCGGCGCGTTCGATTGAACGGCTGGGCGTGCCGAGAAGCTCAACTCCGCACTCCTTGAGTATGCCTTTCTTTTCAAGTTCGACCGCTATGTTGAGACCGGTCTGACCGCCTATGCCGGGCACTATTGCGTCGGGGCGCTCGTGCCTGAGTATTTTGGCGATATACTCAACGGTCAGGGGCTCCATATAGACTTTATCCGCAATGGTGGTGTCGGTCATAATTGTAGCGGGGTTGGAGTTTGCGAGTATGACCTTGTAGCCCTCCTCACGCAGGGCAAGGCACGCCTGTGTGCCGGCGTAGTCAAACTCAGCCGCCTGACCGATTACGATGGGACCCGAGCCGATGATAAGCACTTTTTTGATGTCTGTTCTTTTTGCCATAACTGCCTCCATATAGGTATTAGGTATTGGAAATTAAGTTTCAGGTATTCAGCGGGTTGCGGTGTTGAAAATACATCTGCCGAAGAGGGTTTCGCCCTCGAAGGGTGTTGATTTGCCTTTTGATATGAACTCATCGGGATTGACTTTAAAGCTTTGGTTTAAATCCCAGATGCAATATTCATTTTCACTACTGACCGAAAAACGGTTTAGCGGGTTGACTGTTAAGCATTCGATAATCTTCTCAAGCGGAACAATTCCAGTTTTTACGAGTTTTGTGTAAAGCACGGGGAAGGCAATTTCTATGCCCGTTATGCCGAAGGCGCTGCCTGCGAGGCCCTTTGATTTTTCTTCTTTGCTGTGCGGGGCGTGGTCGGTGGCTATCATATCGATTGTGCCATCGAGCAGACCTTCGATTAACGCCTCTCTGTCTTCTCTGCTTCGCAGGGGCGGATTCATTTTGAACCTGCCGTCTTCCTGCAGATTGTTTTCATCAAGCGTCAGGTAATGAGGGGCTGTTTCGCAGGTGATGTTGACTCCCCTCTTCTTTGCCTGCCTTATGAGTTCAACGCTCTCTTTTGCGGAGATGTGGCAGACGTGGTAGGGGCAGCCCGTTTCTTCGCTGAGTTTTATGTCACGCTCAATGGGGAGCCATTCGCTTTTGCTGCAGATTCCTTTGTGATTGTGCTGCTTTGCATAAATGCCGTCGTGAATATATCCGCCGTTAAGAAGGGAATTCTCTTCACAGTGGGCGACAATTATTTTGCCGAGCTTTTTTGCTTCGAGCATGGCGGAGCGCATCATATCTTCACTCTGCACGCCTCTGCCGTCATCCGAAAAGGCAACCGCGTAAGGTGCGAGTGCCTGCATTTCGGAGAGCTCTTCGCCCTTTTCACCCACGGTGATTGCGGCGTAGGGCAGAACGGTTATTGCGGCATCTTTCTCAATTATTTCAAGCTGGGCTCTGATGTTTGGCATACTGTCGGGAACGGGGCTGAGATTGGGCATTGTGAAAACGGTTGAATACCCGCCCGCCTTTGCCGCGAGAGAGCCGGACTTTATTGTCTCTTTATAAGAAAAACCCGGCTCGCGAAAATGCACATGCACATCGCAAAAGCCGGGAAAAACAACATATCTGCCGGAATTGATGCCGGCAATAATATCGGATGAAAGCAAAGCGGCAACGGGCGAGGAAAGAAGCGCCCCTGCGCAGTCGAACTTATTGTTTACAGTGCCGTTCATCGCTATGCCTCCGATAAAAAACGCCTTGCCGCAGGATACGGCAAGGCAGACTCAGAGCTTACACTTCAAGTTTAATCTTGCCGACCTCACGGGATCCGCTTAAAGATTTTTACTGTTCGATATTATAGCACAGCATATTTATAATTTCAAGTAGTTTTATAGTATATTTTAAATAAAATGCAATAATTATACAATTCCTTCAAGGAAGTTTGTTTCGGTTACATAACCGTCCTTATCTATACGGAAGGTTTTGATTTCGGTGGGGTAAAAATCGCTGTAAAAAGCGGCGTCGAGCATATCGCACTTAATCATTGCGTTGACCGCCCTGCCCGCAACCTCGCGGCAGCGGATGACGGCGTCGCCCGAGCCGTCCTCACAGAATTTGACGGCATCGACAACAACGTTCTCGGCATCGACGGTAAGATAGCTTTTTTCAGGCGGGAGACTGCCTTTGTGATAGCCAGCGGGAACGGCAACGGGGCGGTTTAAGAACATCTCCGCCGTCCGTGTTGCCTGCGTTATATCGACGTCTTCACTGTGCGGCATAACGGCATATTCGAAGCGCCGGATGCCCTCGTCACAGTAGTTGAAATCGGCAGCCGGTCTGTCGGAATAATGGTCGGCGAAAATGGAGTTGCGTATGACAGTCAGGCACAGCTCGTTCTCCGGGCAGGAATAACTGTATTTTGAGTCGCTCAGCACGGTTATGCCGCGGCGGGTGCCTTCGCAGGAGGAGGAAATATCGCCCCATCTCAGCGCGGGCTCCTCCTCGCCGTTGCAGGGTCGTCTTATGAATCCGCCGGGCACTTCATAGGTTGAAATGCCGTTTTCACCCTTGAGCGGGAACGGAATTTTCAGAATTGTCAGGGGCTCCTGCCACATTGCCTTTGCTTTGACTCGCAAAGCTTTCATACCGGATGAAAGAATGTAATCCTGCGTCAGGACGGATTTGCCGAAGGTATGTTTTGTTCTGACAACGCTGCGCAGTTTTCCGCTTTCGACAAGCTCGATTGATTGCAGTTTCATCGTGTCAACGACCTCGTCGAATTTAAAGATATTGTGCGCCCAGGTGTCGGGCTTTGTGTTGTCAAAAACTGTGGGCAGGCAGAAATTGCCGTCAGAGCAGAATTCGGTGCCGTCCTGCTTTGTGACAATCGAGGTGACGGCTCCGTTTGCCTTGCTGAATTTAACGGTGATATACTCGTTTTCTATTGTAATCTCTTTGCCGTCGCAGGCGCTGACGCCGCTCCGGATATCCGGCTCATAAAAGCCCCTCTCCTCCTTGCTCCACCACAGCCAGTAGACTGCATAGCCGAGGGCGGGCACTTTTGCGAGAAAGACGGTGTCAAGGTGGGAATCGTTTGAGCGGGATGAGCGGACATTCTGGAAAAGAACGGGCTCGTGCCTGCTGTTCTCCACCTTTGAGGAGGGGTGATAGGTGCGAACGGGAACGGTAATCTCAAACGAGTTGGGGTTGAAGACGGCAACGGGTCTGGGGTAATCGAGATTGCGGCAGTGGTGGCGCGCGTTGAGAGTTTTTGAATCTGACACGCCGTCAATCCAGGTATTCATATCCAGTGTAAGACGGAGAAGGGCGTTGTTTTCCGCCTGTGCGGCGACGGTCATTGCATAGCCCTCGCTGTCGCGCACGTCATCATACGCCTCCATAATTGAGCAGCCGCACATAATGTCGTGGAACTGGTTGAAGCAGACCTTGCGCCACGCCTCTCTGAACTCTTCGGTTTTTGCCGGCTGACTCGCTGTTTTGCAGGCGACGGTGTTCCATTTTTCGGCGTTCTGAAGCCACGCTTCCGCCTTGCGGTTGAGTTTTTTGATAAGCGAGGTGGCGGAATAACAGCCGCTTGCGTGATGCTGAAGGTCGTCATCCCATACGGGAGCGTCAACGCCCGAGGCGCAGATTTCTTTAAAATAATCATCGGGGGATGAGAATTTTATATTCGCGCCGTTTTCTTTAAGAGCTTTAAGGTGCTCTATATCGCCCTTTGTGGGACCGCCGCCGTGGTTGCCCACGCCGTAGAAAAGCATAACATCGCAGTTGTTTTCATCCGCAATTTCGCCGAGTTGCTCCACTGCCCTGTCAATGCTTTCAACGCCCTGCCTTGCGTATCCGTTGGGGATGTGATAGGTAAGAACGCTCGAGCCGTCGGGAGAATGCCAGTTGAAAAGCGGAGTCGGAACATCGGAGTTCTCGTGCTTTTCGGGGCGCATCATAACATAAAAATCCATACCGCCCTTTTTGAGAAGCTGGGGTATCATTCTGCTGTGACCGAAGGAATCGACGTTGTAGCCGGTGCGGCAGATTCTGCCGAATTTTTCATAGTAGTAAAGCTGGCTGTAAAGCGCCTGCCTTGCGTAACTTTCGGCGCAGGGCATATTGCAGTCCGCCTGAACCCACCAGCCGTTGACGGGCACTATTCTGCCCGCTTTAACCATTTCGCGGATTTCGTCGAACATTCCGGGGTCAATCTCCTCAACCCATCTGTAATGGGCTGCCGAGGAGCAGGTGAAGACAAAATCATCATATTCATTTAACCGGTCAAGGGCGGAACGGAAGGTCTGCAGAACCTCGCCGCAGCCCTCCTGCCAGCGCCAGAGCCAGATGGGGTCGAGATGAGCGTTGCCGATGAGATGTATTTCTTTATTCATATTGTTACCTCACTTAATAAAGCCGTAGTATCTGCCCATCCAGTAGGGAAGGGTGTAATAGGTGCAGCCCTCTACGCACTGAGCGCCGCCGCTGTCTTCATTTTTGTATTCAAGCGGGTTGCGGTCGAATTTTGAGACAAATCTTTCATCGGGCGGGAGAGCGGTGCCGGCTTCAAGGTAGCCCGCCCTGTATTTTTTAACGGGGATGTCGTGCCTGCCTGTGAGAGTCACGCTGCTTGCAAGGCGGCTGATATTTGTGCGGTCGAACCAGAGGCAGATGCGCTCCATGTCGAGCTCTGCCTCCGGGCAGGCGGCAAGGAAGGGGAAATCGTATGCGGGGCTGAACTCCCTTGCGATTGAAAACCTCCAGGTGGAGAACGCTCTGCGGTAGATGTCGAGGAGTTTTTCATCCTTTTCAAGACGGCACAGAACATAGAAGGAGGCGGTGGCAAGCATGTGGTCGCCATACATTATGTTTTCAACAAAATCTTCGTTTGTAAAGCAGTTGGCGGTATTGTGGCGGTCAAAATGTTTCAGGCCGAGGTCGGCGTAGCCGCGCTCAATGAGGTTGTCATAAGCGGTCTTCCATCTGCCCTCTTCGCCGGTGATATCCATTGTAGCTTTGAGATACATAAGCACCTCGGCGGAGTTAAGGCAGGCATCCGCCCAGCCGTCGGGGGTGTTGAAATAATCTTCATACCACTTTGCCCACATTGTGCTCTCGCCCGAAAAATCAACGAGGCGCAGGTCATTGTCAAGAATATGGCTCATTATGTTGCGTGCGCTCTGCCTGACAAGTTCGTCGAGTTCTTCATCCTCACCGCTCATAAGTCTTGAGTAGAGCCAGAGCATCATATATTCAAGGGTGATTTCATCACTGCTGGTGTCTGCCTTATAGATTATATCGTCATCGGAATAACCCTCGTCGCGGTAAAGCTTTGCAAGGCGGTCGGGAACGGGAGCGGAGGCGTCAATTTCGACACCGGCAATGCCGTTCTCTTTTGTATAAGTGGTTTCAAGTGCGGTCGCTTTGCCGCCGTTTTTTTTGAAGAAGAGACCGTCATCGGGAACGGGCTCGTCAACGGTTAAGTAGCTTCTTGCGACAAAGCCGTCTCCCCTGCCCGGGATATACATAAGAAGGAGCACCGCCTCGACAGCACGTGCGGCTACGGCTTTTGCCTCAAGGGTTTCGGGTGCGTTTGCGCCTTTTTCTCTTCTGAGAACGGCGTAGCGGAATATTTCGCCGGATGCAAAAAGAGCGGTAAAGCCGCCGTCGTTGTCGCAGTGACCGAAATCGAGATATGACGAGACGTCGCCGCGTTTTGCGAGGAATTTGTGGCTTATCATACTCCTGCGCTGGACTGCCTCAAGCGTTTCTTCAAGGAGGATGTCAGCCTTTTCTTCGGCTGAGAGGGTGACAAGCTCAATGTGCGTTATGCCTGTTTCGGTAAGCACCCAGACGGAGTTGCCGTCGGGAGCGATATTAATGACGTTGTTGTCGGGAAGATCGCGTTCAAAGCTGAAAAACATAACGCGGTCTGTCTTTTTCTCTTCTTCAACGCGGCACCTTGTGACGCCGTTTGACGCGCCTGCCCAGACCGCTCCGTCATCCGTTACGGCGGAGCAGGTGTAATCGCTCTTTTTTGAGGGCAGCGGCAGAGGGAATGAAGAAAAATCGGGCTTTACGGGCTCGTTTTTCAGCGCCTCGGGTGCGCCTTCGTAATCAAGCGGATAGAATGTGCTTTTTCTTGAAAAATGCGGTTTCAGAACATAAGGCAGTTTCATAAAGGTATCTCCCTTACAAATAAAAACATTTATATATTTATAATAACAAAAGCGGTGCGCGGTTTCAACATTTTTCGGTCATTATTAACTAAAATAATTTGCGGTGTTGACAATCGGCAATTATTCCTATTTAATATTATGCAGAAATAAGAAACGGAGATTTTTATGCTTGAGTTCAAAAAACTCGGATTTGAAGATTTTGAAAATGTAAGGAGATATTTTGACGCGTGCGGGCAGCACTCCTGCGATTTTACGGCCGGCATAACCTTTATGTGGCGCGATTTTTACGATATGCGGATTGCGGACACAGGTGACGACATTGTTTTTATGCTGACAGACGACGACTGCGGAGCCGCTTTTCTTCCGCCGCTGAAGGGAAGCTTTGACAGAATCTGCAAAGAGATTGAAGAATACTGCAAAACCGAAGGCATTAAAATGCAGTTTTATTCGGTGGCAAAGGATATGCTCGGCGACTTTTGCCGCCTTTACCCCGACTGTGTTTATTATGCCGAGGAACAGTGGTCCGACTACATTTACGAGGCGGAAAAGATACTTAAACTTGAGGGCAAAAAGTATGCGACGCAGAGAAATCACATAAACAAGTTCCGCCGCCTTTATGATGATTTTTCGTTTAAGGAAATAACGTCCGCCGATGTTGCGGAATGTATTGACCTTATGCAGAACAGGATGGCGGAGAAAGAGGACATTCTTGCGACTGCCGAAAAGGAGACGGTGCGCGATGTGCTCGAAAACCTTGACAGATACAAAATGCTCACCGGCATTTTAAGGGTGAACGGCGAGGTCGCGGGATTCTCCTGCGCGGAAAAGGTCGGCGACATTCTGACCGTTCACATTGAAAAGGCGGACATCCGTTTTGACGGCGCCTACCCAATGCTGACACATCTGTTTTTGGAAAAATATGTTGACGGCGACATAAAGTTCGTCAACCGCGAGGACGACTCGGGCGACGAGGGGCTGAGAAAATCGAAGCTCTCCTACCACCCGTGCGAGCTGCTTGAAAAATATTTTGTTGAAATATGACACAAAAAATCACCTCTGCCGATGACAGAGGTGATATTTTTTTGATTTGATTATTATTTAATCATACCTGCAACTTCAGCTGCGAAGTCGTCGGCTTTCTTTTCAATGCCTTCGCCCTTTGCAAAACGGGTGAAGCCCTTGATTGCGATGTTTGCGCCGAGATCTTTGGCAACCTTTGCGACATAGCCGCCTACGCTGCCTTCAAAGATGTCGCTGCGGACAAATTCCTGCTCAAGCAGGCAGGTTTCTTTAATCTGCTTTGAGATTCTGCCTTCAACAACCTTGCCGAAGATGGGGTTGGCTGTGTATTCCTCTTTGCCTGCAACTGCTGTTGCCGCAAGAGCTGCGATTGCTTCTTTTGAAAGGAAGTTGAAGAGGAATTTGTTCTGCTTCTCCGCTTCGTAAGCCGCAACATCTTTTTCATCCCAGAGGTTGCTTTCAAGAACCTTGTTGATGACCTGCATAAGGATGGGCTTGGGAAGTGAATCGGGCTTGTTGAGAGCGCTCTCAGCGGTAATCTTCTTCATCTTCTCGAGTTCTTCTGCGGAAATGTCTTCTTTTGCAAGGTATTCGGGGCTCATAGCCGCTACCTGCATGGCGATGTTTTTGCCCATATCGTTGAACTCTGCGCTTGCTGTGTCTGCGTCGGTGTCGAACTCGACGAGAACGCCTACGGAGCCGCCTGCGTGGATGTAGGAAACCGCTGTGCCTTCGATTCTTGCGAAGCGGCGGACTTTCATGTTCTCACGGATTTTGAGGAAGAGCTCCTGAACCGCGTCGGTGACGGAAACGCTGCCGTCTGCGATTGTTGTTGCAAGAAGAGCGTCAAGGTCTGCGGGATTCTTCTCAACTACTGTTTTTGCAATCTGCTTTGCAAGAGCGATGAATTCGGGGTTCTTGCCGACAAAGTCGGTTTCGCAGTTGACTTCTACAAGTGCGGATGCGTTTGCATCGCTGTAAGCGGTAACAACGCCTTCTGCTGCTACACGGCTTGCCTTTTTGGCTGCCGATGCGAGGCCCTTCTCACGAAGAATCTCTATTGCTTTATCCATATCGCCGTCGGCTTCTGTGAGTGCCTTTTTGCAGTCCATCATGCCGACATTGGTTTTTTCTCTGAGCGCCTGAACGTCTTTTGCGGTAAATGCCATTGTATTATTCCTCCTCTGCTGTCTCTTCTGCGGGTGCTTCTTCTGCCGCTTCTGCTGCGGGTGCCGATGCCTCGCCCTGTCTGCCTTCGATGACGGCGTCTGCCATTGCGCCTGCGATAAGTTTAACGGCACGGATGGCATCGTCGTTGCCGGGGATTACGTAATCAACCTCATCGGGGTCGCAGTTGGTGTCAACTATTGCAACGATGGGGATGCCGAGCTTTTTGGCTTCGAGAACAGCGATTCTCTCTTTGCGGGGGTCAACGATGAACATTGCTGCGGGCTGCTTTTTCATCTCAGTGATGCCGCCCATGAACTTTTCAAGCTTTTCGATTTCAAGCTGTAATTTGATGACTTCTTTTTTGGGAAGAAGGTTGAATGTTCCGTCTGCTTCCATTGTTTTGAGCTGAGCAAGTCTCTTGACTCTGCGCTGAATGGTGTTGAAGTTTGTGAGCATACCGCCGAGCCAGCGTGCGTTTACGAAAGGCATACCGCAGCGGATTGCTTCTTCTTTGACGGATTCCTGTGCCTGTTTTTTGGTGCCGACGAAAAGAACTTCGCCGCCTTCTGCCGATATGTCACGGATGAACATATAAGCTTCTTCAAGTTTTTTAACGGTTTTCTGAAGGTCAATGATATAAATACCATTGCGCTCAGTGAAGATGTATTCCGCCATTTTGGGGTTCCATCTTCTGGTCTGGTGACCGAAATGAACACCGGCCTCGAGTAACTGCTTCATGGATACTACTGACATATTTTTTCCTCCTTAGTTTACGGCGGGTTGACCGCCTCCACCGCAGTGCCTGACAGCGCAACGGCATTGAGCCGCACTTGCACCGACAATAGCTCCGCGTGCGTTTTGCTTGACAAGTATATCACAAGGTTTTCACCATTGCAAGCATTTTTTTATATTTTTTATTATTATATTATTCCCTGTGCCATTTGACACCCTGGGGAGTGTCTTCAAGGATGATTCCCATTGATTTGAGCTCGTCTCTGATTCTGTCCGCCTCTGCCCAGTTTTTCTCTTTTCTTGCGTTTGTGCGGGCTTCAATCATAGCATCGATGTCGGAATCGAGAACCTCTTTTTTGCGGTTGTAAACAAGGCCGAGAACGCCGGTGAGTTCATCGAAGACGCTTGCGGCGAGCTCACAGGTTTCAACGCTTGCGTTTTTGCCGACAACCGACGAGTTTATATCTCTGACGGCATCGAAGACGGCGGCGAGGGCGGCTGCGGTGTTGAGGTCGTCATCCATCGCTTCAATAAACTGATTTCTGCGTTCGCTCAGCGCTTTTTCAAGCTCTTTGTCAACCTTGCCGTGCGGAGCGTTCTGCATTTCAAAATCTATGCCGTCGCGGCAGTTGTAAAGGCGGGTGAGGGATGCCTTGCACTGCTCGATTGCATCAAAACTGTAGTTGATGGGGCTTCTGTATTGGGTTGAGAGCATAAGCATTCTTATCGGTTCATAGCCGAACTGTTGCGCCACATCGCGAACGGTGAAGAAATTGCCTGCGCTCTTTGCCATTTTGACGTTGTCAACGGTAATGAAGCCGTTGTGCATCCAGTAGCGTGAGAACGGCTTGCCGGTAAAGCACTCGCTCTGGGCTATCTCATTTTCATGATGGGGGAAGATTAAATCCTGACCGCCGCAGTGGATGTCTATTGTTTCGCCGAGATAGCGGTTGACCATGGCGGAGCACTCGATATGCCAGCCCGGTCTGCCTTTGCCCCAGGGAGAATCCCAGTAGGGTTCGCCCGGCTTTGCCGCCTTCCAGAGTGCGAAATCCATCGGTTCGCGCTTGACTTCGCCAACCATAATTCTTGCGCCCGCCTGAAGATCTTCAAGCGGCTGGTGCGAGAGTTTGCCGTATTCATCGAATTTTGAGGTGGTGAAATAGACATCGCCGTCGGCTTCGTAGGCATAGCCCTTTTCAATAAGTCCCGAAACGATTTCGATAATCTTTTCAATGTTTTCGGTCGCCTTGGGATGAATATCCGCCTCGCGGAAGTTGAGCCCTTTGACATCGGTCCAGAACTCTTCGATATATTTTTTTGTTATGTCGGTGTAGTCAACGCCCTCTTCGTTTGCCTTGCGGATGATTTTGTCATCAACATCGGTGAAGTTCTGAACGAAGGTAACCTTGTAGCCGCGGTATTCAAGATAGCGGCGAAGGGTGTCAAAAACACAGATGGGACGGGCGTTGCCGATATGGATGTAGTTATAAACAGTGGGACCGCATGCGTAGATTTTTGCCTCGCCCTCTTTTAACGGAACGAACTCCTCTTTCTGCCTTGTGAGAGTGTTAAATATTTTCATCGGTGTTCTCCTTTTCGATACCTATTTTTTCGTTTATTCTGTCAAGCTCGGCATCAATGCGCGAAATCTCGATTGCTATCGGGTCAGGAATGTGAATCTGATCAAGATAGTCGAAAACCCTGACTCCGTCGCGTCTGACAGCCCTTGCGGGGATGCCTATTGCGGTGCTGTTTGCGGGAATATCGTTGACGACAACGGCTCCCGCCCCTACGCGGCTGTTCTCGCCGATTACGATGGGACCGAGAACCTTTGCGCCAGAGCCGATCATAACGTTGTTGCAGATTGTCGGGTGGCGTTTGCCCGTATCTTTGCCCGTGCCGCCGAGGGTAACTCCCTGGTAGAGCGTCACATCGTCACCGATTATTGCCGTTTCGCCTATGACGACGCCCGTGCCGTGGTCGATGAAAAAGCGTTTGCCTATCTGCGCGGCGGGGTGAATCTCTATGCCCGTTTTTCTTGAAGCGCGCTGTGAAATCCAGCGGGCAATAAAGAACATTTTGTGACGGTAGAAAAAGTTTGCTTTTCTGTGCGCTCTTATCGCTTTGAGGCCCGGGTAGAGAAACAGAATCTCAAAGACGGACCTTGCCGCCGGGTCGCGCGATTTGACGCACGCTATGTCTTCTTTTAACTGGTTGAACATTTTTTACCTCTTGTTTCTGAATTGTGATAACAAATATGATTGGTGAATTTTTTGAAGGATGAAGTGAAAAGCGCAGATAATACTTTGTGTATTATCGAGCATTTTCGCAAAATACTGCGGGAAAAGAAACACCGTTTCGCAAAATCTTTTATCTTAAAAAACAATAAAAGAAAATGAGAGAAAATCGTTTTGTGCGGTTTGGCGAATTATTTTTTTGCAGGATGAAGTGAAAAGCGCAGATAATACTTTGTGTATTATCGAGCATTTTCACAAAATACTGCGGAAAAAGAATGCCCAAAACGCATAAATAAGATTTTCACGAATTTTCCAAAATAAAACCCCCGGCGCTTTCCTGACAGAAAGCACCGGAGGCGTGATTACGCGGTTCCACTCCGATTTATAACTCTAAAGACCTTTAACGGGGTCAGCCGCGCGGAGATACTGTCAGATAAAGCGGTAAAAATGAGGATGCAATCCGCATTTTTCCGCCGCAGGGTTGTTCACTCCGCGTGCCGCCGGGCGCACTTCACAAAGCCGCATTCAAGGTGCCTCACAGCAAAACGGCACCCTCTCTGATGAACGCCTGCAACGCTACTCTTCCCGACCGTTGCAATAATATATTATTTATTGTGGAAATACATTATAATCATACAAAACGGGTTTGTCAATTCTTTTTTGAGCTCTTTGACTGTTTGCTCTTTTTTGCCTTAATGAAATAATACGCTCCCGACCAGACGGTGAGAATCATGATTATGCCGACGAGCACGTTGACGGATTTTGTGATGCTCAGCGTGTTTGTGCCGACAAAGGTGTAGCTTTTTTCGTTTGAATAAATGAAAAGCATGGCGACAAAAAGGAGAACCATCTGCGTGAAGGTTTTGATTTTGCCGGGAATGCCCGCCGAGAGTGCGACGCCCTTTCTGAGGTAAACCATACGCATAAGGGTAACGGCGATTTCACGCGCAAGGATTATGCAGACGAAGATTACTCCTGTGACGAATTCCGCCGAAATATTTCTCGGTTTTAAATGGGCGTAAATGCAGAAATAGGCGGCGAATGTGAGGGCTTTGTCTGCTATGGGGTCGGCGATTTTGCCGAAGTTTGTTATTTCATTGTGCTTTCTTGCGATTTTGCCGTCGAGAAAATCGGTGAGGGAGGCGATAAGAAATACGATAGCCGCCCACAGAAAATGAGAATAAACCGTTGATCCGAACTGAACAAACCAGAGAACGGCGAAAACGGGTATGAGGATAATTCTTAAAACGGTAAGTGCGTTGGGTAAATTCATCTTTTTATTAAACTCCTGTTTTTATCTTTTAGATGCAGGCGACATCCCTGCCGATAAGGTCGTAATCATTGACACCGATGACCTTGACCGAAACGAAATCGCCGTTCTCATAATCATTATCGGTGGTGAATGTGATTTTGCCGTCAATTTCGGGGGCGTCCATATAAGTTCTGCCCGTGTAGCTGTCGGTGTAAGAGTCGTAATCTTCAACAAGCACGCGGAAAACTCTGCCGATGCGCTCGGTATTTTTGAGGTGGACTATTTCGAGCTGGTCGTTCATTATTATTTCGCCGCGGTCGATTTTAAGTTGCTCGTCAACCTGTCCCTCCATATCGCAGGCGGGTGTACCCTCCTGCGGTGAGAACGCAAAGCAGCCGAGGCGGTCAAATTCAATCTCATTGACAAATTCGGCAAGGTTTTCAAACTCCTCCTCACCCTCGCCGGGGAAACCGACAATAAAGGTGGTGCGGATTACGCACTCGGGAAGGATTGTTCTGATTTTTGAGATGAGGGCGGTGTATTCCTCCCTTGTTCCCCTTCTGTTCATCTTTTTTAACAGGCCGTTGTCGGCGTGCTGGAGCGGGAGGTCGATATAGTTGAGAACCTTGGGCTGTTTTGACATAACGTCAAGCAACTCGTCGGTGATTTTATCGGGATAGCAGTAGAGCATTCTTATCCACTCAATGCCGTCGATTTCACACAATTTTTCAAGCAGTTCGGGCAGCATAAGCCTGCCGTATAAATCCATACCGTAGTTGGTGGTATCCTGCGCTATGAGGATGAGCTCCTTTGTGCCCGCCTGAGCGAGGGCGCGCGCCTCATCGACAAGCGATTCCATGGGAACGCTTCTGTAATTGCCCCTGATATAGGGAATTGTGCAGTAGGAGCAGCGGTTTGAACAGCCGTCTGCAATTTTGAGATAGGACCAGTATTCGGGCGTGGTGAGAAGGCGCTCGCCTTCAAGCGGAAGGTTACCGACATCGGGGAAAGCGCAGTAGGCGGCGGTGTTTTCATCCGCCTCGTTTTCGGGAAGGGCGGCGCTTTCGTCGCCGAGAAGGGAGTTGAGGATGTCAACAATGCTGCCGTCGGCGCCTATGCCGACAACGGCGTCTATTTCGGGAATCTCATCGAGGACTTCTTTTTTATGCCTCTGGGCGAGGCAGCCCGTAACGACTATTTTGCCGACGAGCCCCTCTTTTTTGAGTTCCGCCATATCGAGAATATTCTCAATCGCCTCTTCTTTTGCAGCGTCGATGAACCCGCAGGTGTTGATTATTACCGCCTCCACGCCGTCATAAATGTCACCGATTGAGTAGCCCGCCTTGTCAAGTAAAGCGAGCATTCTTTCGGCATCCACCTGGTTTTTGGGGCAGCCGAGCGATATCATTGATATTTTGTGCATAATCAGTCCTCCGGTGTTGAAATATCAATCTGCGCCATTGCAGAGCGGATATCGGAGTAGCCGTAGCCCATTCTCTGCAGGGCGGCGAAGGTCTTTCTGACACCCTTTTCGGTTGATAGTTTGCCCGAAAATTTAGTGTTCAACAGTTCTATAATACGCAAAATCGGCTCGTTGTCAATGTTTTGGCACACATCATCGACAATTTCGCGGCTGATTCCCTTCTGAAAAAGCTCGCTTTTTATGCGACGGACGGAAAAGCCCTTGCCTTCAAGAAGGCGGTTTGCGAGCGCCGATGCAAAGACCCTGTCGTCAATATAGCCGCGCTCTTCGAGGGTGTCGCAGGTCTGCGACGCATAGATGCGTTTGTGCCCTTTCGAAACAAGCTTGTTTTCAAGCTCTTTTCTGCCGTGGTCGCGAAGGGCGAGCAGGCGCATTGCGCCGAGAAAAGCGGAGCGCAAACACACCGCCTCAACAAAGGCAGTCATCTGCGCTCCCTCAATTTCATCATTATCTTTATAACCGCAGGTGAGCATAAACTCCTCGTCAACGGCGGCGATTATCTCTCCGTCGCCGTAAACAGTGACCTTGCCGCGCCCTCCGGTTTTAAAAGTGATTATCATAATTATTCGTCGTCATCAACAACTATGTCGAGCTTTGCCCTCGCAACTCTTCTTGTTGTGGGCTGTGCCTCAGGAATATCCTGCTCGGCGCGGGGTGCGGGCTGGGGTTTTTCCGCCCTGGCTTCACGCTCCGCTTTGATTGACTCGAATATTTTATCTTCGATTTCCTGAGCTATTTCGGGGTTGTCATAGAAAAACTCTCTTGTTTTGTCTCTGCCCTGCCCCAGACGCATATCGCCGTAACTGAACCAGGCGCCACTTCTCTGGAGTATGCCGAAACGCACGCCGAGGTCAACGAGCTCGCCCTGCTTGGAAATGCCCTTGCCGTAGAGGATGTCGAATTCCGCCTCTTTGAAGGGAGGAGCGACCTTGTTTTTGACTACCTTGCAGCGTGTGCGGTTGCCGATAATCTCGTTGCCGGGGCCCTTGAGACTCTCGATTCTGCGAACATCAATGCGAACGGATGAGAAGAATTTAAGAGCTCTGCCGCCGGTTGTAACCTCGGGATTGCCGTAGATTACGCCGACCTTTTCACGAAGCTGGTTTATGAAGATGAGAATTGTGTTCGATTTTGAAACGACGCCCGAAAGCTTGCGAAGCGCCTTTGACATAAGTCTTGCGTGAACGCCTACTGACGAGTCGCCCATTTCGCCCTCAATTTCCGCCTTGGGAACAAGGGCGGCTACGGAGTCGATGACTATTACATCGAGCGCTCCCGAGCGGATAAGCGCCTCCGCAATTTCGAGCGCCTGCTCGCCGTCGTCCGGCTGTGAGACGAGGAGGGAGTCGATATCGACACCGAGATTTGAAGCGTAGAGAGGGTCAAGAGCGTGCTCGGCATCAATGAAAGCCGCGTCGCCGCCCGCCTTCTGCGCCTGGGCTATAACCGAAAGGGCGAGGGTTGTTTTGCCCGATGATTCGGGACCGTATATTTCAACTATTCTGCCTCTGGGAAGTCCGCCGATGCCGGTTGCGACATCGAGACCGACAGAGCCGGTTGAGATTGCTTCAACATTCATGGCGGTATTTTCGCCGAGTCTCATTATGGAGCCCTTGCCGTATGTCTTTTCTATCTGCGCGAGTGCGGATTCAAGTGCCTTTTGTTTGTCTGCCATTTTTATATCCTCCGAAATCAATAATCAAACAAATGTTCTATCGGTAGAATACACCATATTAACGAAAAATGCAATAGTAAAAGTGAAATTTTTTTATTCAATCGCAATAATAATTTGTATATTTAAGAAAAAATTTAAAAAAACACTTGCAATTTGAAATATTATCTGTTAATATGTCTTTCGCTATTGAGAAAGTAAAAGGAGGTGTGGCACATGGCAAAATGTGAATTTTGCGGCAAGGATGTGTACTTCGGAATTAAGGTATCTCACTCACACAGACGCTCCAACAGAACATGGAAACCCAATGTTAAAAGAGTAAAGGCCATCGTAAACGGCTCCCCCAGGAGAGTTTACGCCTGCACACGCTGCCTTCGTTCAGGCAAGGTAACACGTGCTGTTTAATTTAAAATGACACATCTTAAGGGATCGCTCAGGCGGTCCCTTATTGTTTTGCAGATTTGTTTTGATTCTTTATTAAGCCCGTTATTATTAAATGAAAAATAATTTGTAAATAATAATATATTTCTCTTTAAAAATCTTTTTGCAGATGTTATTATATTTTTTGACAGGCAGAGTGCCTGAAAATGAATAACAATACCGGGGGTCAGCTATGAAAATAACATTTATGGGTGCGGGAAGCACTGTGTTTGCGAGAAACGTCATAGGCGACTGCATGTGCAGCGAAGCGCTTCGCGACAGCGTTTTTGCGCTTTATGACATTGACGGTCAGCGCCTTGAAGAGAGCAGAGTTATTCTTGAAGCGATGCGGCAGACGAAGGGCGGCTACGGAAAAATCGAGTGCTATCTGGGAGTTGAAAACCGCAAGGACGCTCTGCGGGGCGCATCTTTTGTGGTTGACGCCATACAGGTCGGTCTTTATGACCCCTGCACCATTATTGACTTTGAGGTGCCGAAAAAATACGGTCTTCGCCAGACAATTGCCGACACGCTCGGCATAGGCGGAATTATGCGCGCTCTTCGCACGATTCCCGTGCTGGAGGATTTTGCCCGCGACATGGAAGAGGTCTGCCCCGACGCTCTTTTTCTCAACTACACAAACCCGATGGCCATGCTTTCGGGCTATATGCAGAGATACACCGGAATCAGAACAGTCGGCCTTTGCCACTCCGTTCAGGTCTGCGGCGAGTCACTTCTCAACGAAGTCGGCCTGCAGGATAAGATTGCGGGCAAGAAAGAGCTTATAGCGGGCATTAACCACATGGCGTGGCTGCTTGAAATCAAAGACAGGGACGGCAACGACCTCTACCCCGAAATCAAGCGCCGTCTTGAGGCGGAAAACTACAAGCTTGACGACCCCGATTGCAACAACAAAGTCCGTCTTGAATACATACGCAATTTCGGCTACTACTGCACTGAGAGCAGCGAACATAACGCGGAATATAATATGTTTTATATTAAGAGCAAATATCCGGAGCTTATTGAAAAATACAACATACCCCTTGACGAATACCCCCGCCGCTGTGTAAATCAGATTGAGTCATGGAAAAAGGAATATGCCGAGATGCTCGAAAACGGCGTAAAGGAGCACGAGCGTTCAAACGAATACGCCTCGCGCATTATGGAGGCGGTAGCGACATCGACGCCCTACGAGATAGGCGGCAACGTGCTCAACACCGACCACCTTATTACAAACCTGCCCGCAGAGGCATGCGTTGAGGTGCCCTGCCTTGTAAACGGCTACGGGATAAACCCCTGCCACGTGGGCGCCCTCCCCGTTCAGTGCGCCGCAATGAATATGACGAACATTAACGTTCAGCTGCTGACGATTGAGGCGGCTCACACGCTCAAAAAGGAGCACATTTACCAGGCGGCAATGCTCGACCCGCACACGGGCAGCGAGCTTGACATTGACACAATACGCAGGATGGTTGACGACCTTATTGAAGCGCACGGCGACTTTATGCCGAAATATAACTGAGATTGAGAAAGCAGGTGTCTTATATGTATGAAAACAACTGGGAATCATTGAACAAAAGACCTGTTCCGCAGTGGTATGCGGACGCAAAATTCGGTATTTTCATCCACTGGGGACTTTACTCGGTGCCGGCATATTCGAGGAAGCGCGACCTTGCGGAGTGGTATCGCAAGCATCTTGAAAACCCCGAGCTTCCGACACTCGATTTTCACAAGAGGGTTTACGGCGAAAACTTCAGGTATGAAGATTTTGTTCAGTATTTCAAGGCGGAGCTTTTTGACGCAGATCAGTGGGCTCAGCTGTTTAAAAAGAGCGGCGCCAGATATATGAACCTCGTTTCAAAGCACCACGACGGTTTTTGCATGTATAAAACCGGCTACGCCTGGAACTGGAACAGCTGGGATGTCGGACCGCACAGGGATTTTGCTGCGGAGTTAAAAGAGGCGCTTGAAGGCACGGGCGTGCGTTTCGGCGTTTACCATTCCATTTACGAGTGGTTTAACCCGCTGTTTCTCAAAGACCCCGAAGAGTATGCTCTCAAGCATCTTATTCCGATGTTAAAGGAGCTGGTTGAAAAATACCAACCCGCCACGCTTTTTACTGACGGCGAGTGGGATTATGAGAGCAGTGTCTGGCACTCAACCGATTTTTTGCAGTGGCTTTACAATGAAAGCTCCGTGCGTGATTTTATTGTGCCCAACGACCGCTGGGGCAAGGAGACGAGAGGACGTTTCGGCGGCAATTTCACCACGGAATACGGCATAATTGACGGCAACAGAAAAATTGACGACATTGTTGTTGACAGACCGTTCGAGGAATGCCGCGGCATAGGAGGCTCCTTCGGTCTGAACCGTATGGAGGGCACCGAAGATTATATGAGCGCAAATGACCTGCTGAAAATGCTTGTTTCGCTCGTTTCAAGAGGCGGCAACTTCCTGCTCAACATCGGCCCTGCGGCGGACGGAACTATTCCCGTCATTATGGAGGAGCGCCTGCTGCAGATGGGCAAATGGCTTGAAACAAACGGCGAGGCGATTTACGCTTCACGCGTTTACACAAAGAAGAACACGGAAGAAAGCGGAATCTACTACACTCAGCGGGACGGCAACATCTATGCCATTACAACGGCTTTCCCGTTCAAAGAGGTGTTATTAAGCGAGGTTGACTATTCGCCCGAGCTCAAGGCAAGTCTTCTCGGCAGTGATGAGAAAATAGAGGTTGCCGAAAAAGACGGCAAGGCGGTGCTGATTATTCCGCCGCTCAACCCCGACTGCTTAAAAACCGAGTATCTTTACACATTTAAGCTTGAAAAATAAAACTTTAAAGGGATGTCTGAGGGCAGACATCCCTTTTTGCGTTTCAGTTTTGTTTTCTTAAATAAAAAATAATAATCTTATATATTGTAAGAATTTAAGATATATGATATATTATTTAATCGGTGTTTAAATCTAATTGAAAAGGCAGGCATATTATGAACCCTGAAATTGAAAAGGTATTAAACGAAATCAAAAAGGTTATCAAGGGCAAGGATGAAGTCATTCTTCATACAATAATGGCTATTCTTGTTGACGGCCATATTCTGCTTGACGATATTCCCGGCGTCGGCAAGACAACGCTTGCGGTCACGCTCGGCAAGACGCTCGGGCTAAAATACAACCGCGTTCAGTTCACTCCCGACGTTCTGCCCACGGACATTGTCGGCTTCTCAATGTATAACAAGGCGACAAACGACTTCCGCTACATTCCCGGTGCGGTAAACGGCGTAAACATTCTGCTCGGCGACGAAATCAACAGAACATCGAGCAAGACGCAGTCCGCCCTGCTTGAGGCAATGGAGGAGAGGCAGGTAACCGTTGACGGCAACACATACCCGCTTGAAACTCCCTTTGTTGTTATCGCAACGCAGAACCATGTAGGCGCGGCAGGCACTCAGCTGCTGCCCTACGCACAGCTGGACCGCTTCCTTTTAAAGCTCACTATAGGCTACCCCGATTTTGACAGCCAGCTTGAGATTATGAAAGACAGACAGACCGACAACCCCATTGACTATGTAAAGCCCGTTCTGACTGCGGCAAACGTTCTCAAAATGCAGCACGACGTGCGCAACGTCAGGGTTGACGATGAAATTCTCAAATACATAAACCGCCTTGTTTTCGAGACACGCGAGGATGAGGATGTTGAGGTGGGCGTAAGCCCCAGAGGCGCCATTGCGCTTTGCGCCACGGCAAAATCGAGAGCTTATGTTCTGGGCAGAGACTATGTTGTGCCCGAGGATGTTGTTGACGTTTTCAACCTTGTGTGCTCGCACAGAATAGTTCTTTCGCAGAAGGCGCGTTTTGCGGGAATAGAGCCCGAAATTGTTCTTCACAACTGCATTATGAAGACGGAACTGCCCAACGCGGTCAAATAATATGACAATCGGATTTGTAGTTTATATAATATGGCTGCTCTCGGCTGCGCTGCTGTTTATTCTGTTAAACAACATAGGCACGCTGATTATTCTGATTGTTTCGGCTGTTGTGCCGGCGGCGCTGATTATACTTACCGCCGTTGCGGCAAGGAGCATCAGGATAACCGTGCAGACTGACTATTCGGCGCGGAAGAACGAGCCGATGAACGGCACAGTGACGGTCAGCAACAAAAGCATGTTCCCCGCCTATGACCTGAGTTTTTACATCTGCTGTAAAAACTTTCTCAACGGAGAGACGGACAAGGTGTTTTTTGAGTGTTCCGCTCCGTCAAAGGGCAGCTGCGTGCTGAACTTCACGTTTGACACGGAATACGCCGGCAAAATAAAGGTGTTCACCGAGAACATCCGACTTCTGGCGCCTGCGGGCGTTTTCAGATTCAAAATAAAGAACGCCGCCGAAAATACGGCAGAGCATATTATTGTGCCCGAGACGGCGCCCTGCAATATATTTGTGGCGGACCTCAACTACTCGCAGGCGGACGGAGATCTTTATTCGATGCATAAATCCGGCAACGACCCGAGCGAGACATTTCTTATAAGAGAGTATGTGCCGGGCGACCCGATAAAGAATATTCACTGGAAGCTTACCGAAAAGGTTGACAGGGTGATGGTGCGCGAGCTCGGTCTGCCGATTAAAAACGACATTCTTCTGCTTTTCGATATGGGCTATGACGCACAAGGCGAAAAGCCCTCGCGCAAGGATATTGACACACTTGCTGAAACGGTGTTCTCCGTTTCGCAGGCGCTTATTGAGTGCGGTTTTCACTACACGCTCGGCTTTTTGTCAAACAGCAGAAAGCGTTTTTACTACCACCCGATAACCTCGCATTCGGAGCGTATGGAACTTACCGACAATCTGCTTTCAAACACGTTTGCGGCTGACGACATAGATTTTGTGCGCAGGTATATGGAGAACAAACCCGACGACAACTATCAGCACATTATTTTTGTTACGCTCAACAAGCAGAACCGTCTCTCGTATCTGTATGACGGCAACAGGGTAACGGTGCTTATGCTGAACCCCGAAAGCGGCGCAGACACGTCGGCGGACGGTCTTAACCTTATTTCACTGACAAACGACAGTTACAAAGAATCAATAGCGGTAATAGGAATATAATAAATGAAGGAAAATGCAAGAGTAAAAGAAAACGGCGATATGCGAACTGACTCGCACATCACACCCGTATGGTTCGGCATTGCGCTGCTCTCGGCGGCGGCAACCTGCCTTACCTGTTATTCGTTTTGCTCTTCGGCATCGCCCTACCTTTATATGATTCCTTTTATTATCAATTTCATCTGTATTTTCTCATATAATTACAAGCCGGTTTTCAGGGCGGCAAGCATTATTTCAGCTTCGGCTGCCGTAGTTTTTGCCGCATTGAACTTCACGAAATTTGCCGACGGAGCAAAAATCTACGCAAACGGTCTTTTCAAGCTGAGCGAGGAAAGCCAGGCGTATGTTTACAGGATGTTTGAGACATCCGGCGGTGAGGCGGGCATTTCGCCGCAGACGGTTTTTGCGGCGGTGCTTATTATATTGTTCTCGCTGTTTTTTGCCCATGCCTCCGTCAGGAGGGCGGCGATTGTGCCGGTCATTACGGCGATAATCTATGCCGAGACGGAGATTTACCTTGGAATTGCGCCGTCAATTAAAATCAACGCTTTTACGTTTGTGAGCCTGTTTGTGCTTGCGGTGATTATCGGAGCGCCGATAATCAAGAGCGTGCAGAGGGCTTATGTGCAGATATTCACGCTTGTTGCCGTTCTGGCAATAGCCGCCTCCGCCCTTGTGTATTTTGCCTACCCCGCAAAATACCACGAGGAGAACCCTGCCGTTACAGAAATGGCGGAGAAAATACGCGACTGGCTTGACAAGAGGGAACAGGCGATTCTAAATGCGCTCAACCTCATTCCTCCCGACCCGCAGAGTGCGGAGGAGGAGCCGGAGGATTATGAAGAGGACGAGGAGAGCCCGAATCAGAGCGACAATGTCAACGACGAGCTCGGCGACATAACCTACGACCCGACTTCAATCGGCAACGACAGACCTACAGACGGCTCACCCGTGCAGACAAAGGGCGGCGGGCAACCGAAGAGCCACAAGCTTTTAATCTTCCTTACCGTGCTCGGCTCGCTTATTCTTATCTGGGCGGCGGCGCTTGTCATTACGGCAATAAGGCGGAAAAAGCGGCTTCACTCCGACGACCTGCGGGATTCCGTCGATTACGCCTTCGGGCAGTCCTTCAGATGGCTGCGGCTGGGCGGATTTGAGAGGAACAATCTGCCGTATCTCAAAAGATGCGAAGACATAAAAGCGATGACAGACGATGAGTTTGCATACAGATATGAAAAGGCGGTTGAAATACGCCAGGAGGCGCTTTACAGCGGGAGAATTCCCACGGAAGAAAAGCGCGGCGAGATGCTTCTTTTCTATGACGAGGCAAAGAGAGAAGCGTCGGGAATTATGGGAATACCGAAGCATATAATTGCCAAGCTTTTCAGATTTATGTGATTTATTAAAAGCAAAACGCACCCTTGCGGGTGCGTTTTTTTGCTCTGTTATTGCATTGATGCTTTGACAGCGGGGTAGATTTTAAGATACTGTTTGTATTTTTTATTATAAAATTCCGTGAGGGCGGGGTCGGGAAAGACTGTTTCGCTGACCTTGTAAAACTCGTTCTCCATAGCGGAATATTCGTCTGTGTCAAGCGAGTTTTTTGCTGCGAGCATTGCCGCACCGAGCGCTCCGCCGTGCTCAAGCACGGGGATTTCGAGTTCGATGCCGAGCACGCTTGCGAGAATTTTAAGCCAGAGTTTATTTTTTGTGCCTCCCCCGCAGACCTTTGATTTTTTTATATCAACGCCGAGCGAGCGGATGATGTCGATATTCTGACGCAGGGCGAAGGCGACGCCTTCAAGCACGGCGAGAGTCATCTCGGCTTTTCCGGTATTCATTGAAAGACCGAGGAAAGCGCCGCGGACGTTTGAATCGTTGATGGGCGAGCGCTCGCCCATAAGGTAGGGAAGGAATTGAACGGCGGTTTTGCCGGCAAATTTTTCGGCATCTGCAAAATCATACTCTGCGCCGAGGATGTCTTCAATCCACCATTTTTGCGCCGAGGCAGCCGAAAGGATGCAGGCGAGATAATGGTATTTTCTGTTTGCCGAGCAGAAGGTGTGGATGGCATTTACTCTGTCGCACACGTATTTGTCGCAGGTGACAAACACGGTGCCGGAGGTGCCGAGGGAGATGTTGCAGCTGCCGTCTTCGACGGTGCCCGTGCCGATTGCGGAGGCGGCGTTATCGCCCGCTCCGATTATGATTTTAACCTTGCCGAAGCCGAGCTTTGAAGCGATTTCATCTTTGAGATAACCGACGCACTCGTCGCTCTCATAAACCTTCGGGAGCATTGAAGAACTGATGTGGAGAAGGTCGAGCATCTTCTGCGACCATTCCCTTTTGCCCGTGTCGAAATAAAGGGTGCCCGCAGCGTCGGACACATCTGTAGCGAAGCTGCCCGAGAGCATATAGGCGACATAATCTTTAGGAAGCATTATTTTGCTGATGGAGTCGAATTTTTCACGCTCGTTTTCGAACATCCAGAGCACCTTGGGCGCGGTGAAGCCCGCAAAAGCGATGTTGCCCGTGCAGTCAAGCAGAAAATCCCTGCCGACTGTGTTGTTCAGGTATTCAACCTGCTTTTCACTTCTGCCGTCGTTCCAGAGAATTGCGGGGCGGATAACCTCATCGTTTTTGTCGAGGGCGACAAGGCCGTGCATCTGCCCGGAAAAGCTTATGGCGCTGACCTGAGATTTATCTATGCCCGCAGTTACCTCTTCAAGTGCGCTCAGCGACGCGGACAGCCAGTCGGACGGATTCTGCTCCGACCAACCGGGCTCGGGATAGTAAACGGGATAGTCTTTTGACACAGAGGCGATAATTCTGTTTTCGCTTATAAGCAGTGCCTTTGTTGATGATGTGCCTATATCAAGGCCGATAAAATATTTCATAACACACTCTCCGATAGAATATATTTTTATTATACATTTATCGGAAGAAATTTCAATATTGATTTTTTCCGTTAAAAGTAATAATCTGTAAGTATAAAAACACGGGAGAAATCGGTATGAACAGAAAAAGATTCTTTTTGCTGTGCGCGGCAGCCGCCGTCATTATTGTATGCATAATGCTTAAAGTGTTTATGTATTTCGACTATGACCGTGCGGCGGCAAAAATCTGCAGGACGCCCGGTCTTGACACGGAGTTTGTGCCGCAGGGCTCGGGCAGGCTTGCCTATGAAAACACTTACCTCTTTTGCGGATATATGGACAACGGCGAGCCGTCAAGGATTTTTCTTGTTAAAGACGGGAATGTGAAAACGGTAAAGCTGCAGAACACCGACGGAAGTGATTATGACGGTCACGCAGGCGGAATAACCTGCGCGGGGGAATATGTTTACATAAGCAATGCGGCTCAGATTTTTGTCATTAACAAAAGCGACCTGCTGGCCGCAGGCGACGGCGGCACAGTCAGATTTACAGGCAGCGTTGAGGTGCCCTGCCGTTCATCCTTCTGCTCGTGCGACGGCAATATGCTTTATGTGGGCGAATACCACGCAAAGGGCTATGAAACAGACGGCAGTCATATGCTCGGCACCCCCGACGGACAACAGTATTACGCTCTTGTTTTTGCTTACAGAATCAGCCCTTCGGGCACATTCGGGCTTGATTCCTCCTCCCCTGCTGCGGCATATTCAATCTGCGACAAAATTCAGGGCTTTGCGGTAACTCCAGACGGCAGAGCGGTTCTTTCGCAGAGCGCTGAGGTTATGAAATCTTTTCTTAAGATCTATGACATAAAAGGCGAAGCGGACGGAGAATTCAGCAGTAACGGCAAAAGCATTCCGCTTTATTATCTCGATTCGGGCAGATTTATAAAAGACCTGAAAATGCCGAGAATGAGTGAAGACATTGAGTGCGTTGACGGTAAAATCCTTGTAAGCTTTGAAGCGGGAGCATCGAAATTCTACGGAAATCTTCTGCCGTTTGCCGAAAAGCATTCGGTTCTTGTTGATATAGGTTAAGAGGAGGCAGCTATGGAGAAAAAGGTTTATTACAGAGGGCGCGCAGGCACCTGCTGGTATAATTTCACAGAGGCGCTCGCTTATGCGCTGACATACAAGCCGGTGCCCGAGAACATTATTTACACAAAAAGGATTCACTACGGCAGTGAAAAGCAGCAATATATAAACACATACTGCCGCAAGGATTTAACCGGTGTGAAAAAGCCGCTTCTTATCTATATTCACGGCGGCGGATTTGTTTCGGGCATTACCGATATGAGAAACGCATACATTCAGAATTTTGCGAAGGCGGGTTACTTCACCGCCTCCGTTTCATACACATACGCGCCGAAAAAGACTTACAAAGAGATTATTGCGGAAGTCTGCAAGGCGGTTGATTTTATTCTTGACGGCGCAGAGAAAAACAAGCTTGACACGGAAAACATTGTGCTGGCGGGTGAGAGCGCGGGCGTATATTTTATAATGATGCTTGCCGCCATTGCCGCCGACAGGGAGCTTGCCGAGAAGCTCGGCGTTGAATTAAGGCACAATGAGGATTTCAGAATCAGGGCGATGGTAGCGCACTGCGGCTGTGTTGACCTGAAAAGGTTACTTGACCCTGCCTGCAAGCAGTCGAAATTCCCCGATATGAAAATGATGGTGTGTTCTTTTCTCGGCATGAATTATGACGAAGCGAGAAAGTTTCTCGAAACACCGCAGGGAGAGCTTGCTTCACCGCACATTTCGGAGGGCTTTCCGCCGACGTTTTTCACGACCTGCTGCCGCGACTGGCTGAGATATGAGGGCTATGACATGATGAACGAATACAAGGCGCTCGGCATTGAATACGGACATTTTGAAGGCACGGGGATAATAGGCAACCACGCCTGGACCATTGTGACAAAATTTGAGAAAGGCAGAGAGTGTTTCAGGCAGACAATGGAGTTTCTTGAGAAGCACTGAGATTCAGCGTAAAACATAATAAAACCTCCATCGATGATGGAGGTTTTTATTTATCATCATATTTTTGAAAGAATGAATGTTTCAAACCGCGGTTCTGTGAATGAACGCCTTTCATTCAAAAGCAGTGTTTCATCCGCCGTAATTTTTTCACTGCGGTATTTTAAAGTATGAGGCGCCAGATTCGATATTTCAATCACGTCTCCGCCATACGGCGTCACCGCCTCAAAATTGCGTATTTCAAGATTCTGCGCGTTTGTCTCGGCTGTAATAAACTGTTCCCGCGTAACCTGAGACCTGCCCACACAGATATTCTCTATCAGCACATTTCTGAGCCTGCCCACACCGTTTTTGCAGATTTCATCGCCCTGACTGAAAAGCGGCACACGGCAATAGCGCGCGGCATCCATATTGACTGCAGTGCCGCGGCAGCAGCCCGAAACGTTTCTGACCGTTACATTTTCAATCGGAGATTCAACGCTGAGAAGGCGAAGAAAACAGTGGCATTCGTCCGCGTGAATGTTTTCAATCAGAATATCTTTCTGCGGACCGTTGACCATATCGAAACTCTCCTGCCTTGTGAGGCAGTCGTCGGCGTTGAGGGCAATAAAATCATCGCCCGGCGAGCCGCTGACCCCGCGGAGATTGCGGATTGTGAAACGGCTGCAGAAACCTGCAAGGTGAATGCCGTCCTGATTGATGTGAACATCCTCAGACTCAAAAACAATGCCGTCAATTGTCACATTCTCCGCACGGCAGAAGCGAAGGTAATAGCAAAGGGGATTTTTGAGTTTCATATCCGAGAGAGACAGATTTTTTACATTGCTGAAACTGAAAAGCGCACCGCTGGTGGCGGAAGGGTCAAAAAGATTGTCTCCCCTGCTGTTATGCATACTGTTGCCATCCCAGACACCGCCGCTGATGCTTATGTTTTTGGCAGTTTTGTCAGAACTGCCGTTTGCGGCGAGAAAATCGCGGCGGCTTTTCTGCGCACCGGGCGCAAGAATCATATATGCGTCTTTTTCTGCGGCAATCTCTGTGCCGCTTTCAAGTATGAGCGTGCTGCCGAGCAGATAGCGGCCCTGAGGAATCAGAAGCTTTCTGCAGCCGCTGCGGATAAGGCTGTTGAGAACAGCCGCATCATCATGAACGCCGTCTGCGTAAGCGCCCAGTTCGCGGACATTTGCAAACTCCGTCACATTTTCACCTCCCGCTTTGCTGTCATTATAATACCGCTGTGCCCGACGGTCAAGCTAACGGTTTAAAACAAAGCAGTGAGGAAAAGAACACGAACCCGCAAAACAGATTTGCAGGTTCGTTAGCAGGTGTTTTTTATTTTTTTAATCCGAGAATATCGATTGACTCTTCGCGCATTTTGTATTTGAGGATTTTGCCTGCGGCGTTCATCGGCAGGGCTTTGACGAATATGAAGTATCTCGGCACCTTATGGCGTGCCATAAAGCTGTTGCCGTATTCACGCATTTCATCCTCAGTGGAGGTTTCGCCCTCATGAAGGACTATCCAGGCGCACGCCTCTTCGCCGTATCTGTCATCGGGAACGCCGACCACCTGAACGTCGCGGACCTTTTCGTGGTTGAGATAGAACTCCTCAATTTCACGCGGGTAGAGGTTTTCGCCGCCTCTGATAATCATATCTTTGAGTCTGCCGGTTACCTTATAGTAGCCGTCCGGGGTGCGGCAGCAGATATCGCCGCTGTGAAGCCAGCCGTCGGCATCAATTGTCTGCGCGGTTGCCTCCGGCATTTTGTAGTAGCCCTTCATAATATTGAAGCCCCTTGCGACAAACTCGCCGTTCTCGCCGTCGGGAAGGTCTGCGCCCGTTTCGGGGTCAATGATTTTGCACTCAACACCGGGGAAGGCAGAGCCGACAGTTTCAACACGGTGGTCTTCATCCTCGTTTACCTCGCCCATTGTGCTGCCGGGGGCGGATTCAGTCATACCGTAAACGGATATGATTTCGCGCATATTCATCTCCCTTGCCGCCTGCCTCATAAGGTCTGGCGGGCAGTTTGAGCCGGCCATAATGCCTGTGCGCATGTGTGAAAAATCGGTTTTTGCAAAATCTTCATGGTTGAACATTCCGATAAACATTGTGGGAACGCCGTTGAAGCAGGTGATTTTTTCATCATTGACGCAGGCGAGCGATGACTTTGGCGAATAATAGGGCATCGGGCAGAGCGTGCCGCCGTGGGTCATTGTTGAGGTCATTGAAAGAGTCATACCGAAGCAGTGGAACATAGGCACCTGAATCATCATACGGTCCGCCGTTGAGAGATCCATTCTGTCGCCTATGATTTTGCCGTCGTTGACAACGTTCCTGTGGGTGAGCATTACGCCCTTGGGGAAACCGGTTGTGCCCGAGGTGTATTGCATATTGCAGACATCGTCGGGTTTGACCATTGAAGCCCTGCGCAGAACCTCCTCGTGGGGCACCATTGAGCTTCTCTCAAAAGTCTCCTCCCACGTGAGAGCGCCCGGCATTTCAAAGCCGACGGTGATGACGTTGCGCAGGAAGGGAAGATTTTTTGAATAAAGCGGTTTGCCGGGAACGGTGTTTTTAAGTTCGGGGCAAAGCTCGTTGATAATCTCTTTGTAGTTTGAGTCCTTGCAGCTTTCAATCATAACGAGGGTGTGCGTGTCGGACTGGCGCAGAAGATACTCTGCCTCGTGAATCTTATAAGCTGTGTTGACGGTTACAAGCACGGCGCCTATTTTTGTGGCAGCCCAGAAGGTGAGGAACCACGCAGGCACGTTTGTTGCCCATATTGCGACGTGATGACCGGGTTTTACACCCAGTGAAATGAAGGCGGCGGCGAGGTCGTCAACATCTCTGCGGAACTGGGTGTAGGTGCGTGTGTAATCGAGAGTTGTGTATTTAAACGCAAGCTGGTCGGGGAAACACTCGCACATTTTGTCAAGCACCTGAGAAAAAGTGCATTCAACCATATCATACTTTTTCCAGGGAAAGGAGCCGGTGCCCGCCCTGTTGTGCTGAAGAGCCGCCTTGGGCTTTGTTTTATTGTCAATCTCATTTATGAAATTGGTGAAGTGGGTGAGGACAATGTCGTAATCTGTTATTTCATCATTCCAGTCAACGCAGATGAAGCCCTCATAGTTGAGTGACGCAACGGCGTTGATGAAATCCCTGACAGGCAGAGTGCCCTCGCCTATAAGGCAGTTTGTGCCGTCCTGCGCTCTGTCGCCTATGCGGACGTAGCAGATGTGCGCGCCGAGGGTTTCTATGGTATTTTCGGGACTCTCGCCCGCATTGAAATAGGTTTCTCTGATATTCCAGGCGGCGCCCAGAGGCACTGCCGCAAACTCATTGATTATGTCAAGCACCTTTTCGGAGTGGGCGAGACTGTCCGACGTTTCAAAAAGAATTTTGATGTCGGCTTCATCCGCTCTCTCGACGGCGGGTGCAAGCTTTGCTTTGAGAAGGTCAATGTCGGGTTCATCCTTAAGGGAGACGATTACCGCCTCCACGCCCGCGTCATAAGCCCAGTCAACATAGTGCTTTATGACGTTTGCGTCCGCCTCCTCGCTCTCAACGGGGAAGGGATAAGTGAGGGCGGAAACGGCAAGGCCGCGGTTGCGCAGCTTCCTTTTTGAAGCGGCGGCGCCGTCTTTGAGAACGGAGTCGTAGTGCTTTTTCTTTTCCGCCTTGGCGTCGAATATTTCAAAGCCCGCATAGCCGTAATCATAAGCGATATTGCAGGTATCGGCAAACGAGTTCAGGTCAACGTTTTTTGTTGAAAAACTTAATTTCATTTTTTAATCCTCATCATAGACTATTTTGTTCAGAGCGTTGATATAAGCTCTTATGCAGGCGCCGACAATGTCGGTTGAAATGCCGTTGCCCGAATAAATCTTGCCGTTGTGGCGAAGTTTGATGAGAGCCGAGCCGAGAGATTCCTTGCCCTCGGTTACGGTGTTAATCTGGAAATCATCAAGCTCGTAGTGGTAGCCGATGCTCTGTTCTATTGCGCCGAAAGCGGCGTCAACGGGACCGTCGCCGACAGCCACGCCGGTGATGTTTTTGCCGCCCTCTTTTCTGAGAACGACGTGAGCCATGGCGGAGGTTAAGTTGCCGCTTGTTGTGGTGTAGTATTCAACGTGATAGGTCGAGGGCGCCTGCATGGCGTAGGAAGCGATGAGAGCTTCAAATTCTCTCGCGCCGATGCTCCCCTTCTTTTCGCACACTCTTTTGAGACCGCGCATAACGTTGCCGGCATCTTCTTCGGTAAGGGTGTAGCCGAGCTTTACGGCTGAGTCGGTGATATCTTCAATTGTTGAGTCGGCATCGAGTGAGATGTCGGCGTTTTCTTCGGGGGTGAAGGATGACGGCTTATCCGTCTCCTCTACCTTTTTGGCGAGGGATTTGACATCGGTGCGGATTCTGCTGACGTTGAGGGATGTGCAGATTCCGTAAGCCTCGCCCTTTTTGGCGATGATGGCGGCTATTCTGTGCGTTTTGAGCTGAGCCGTGCCTTCAACAACGCTCTTTACGCCGTCCGCGCCTGCTTTGATGCTCTCAAAAGCAGTTGCCGTCTCCATAAACAGGGCGCCGGAGACCTTGACATAGACGGGAACGCTGACCTTCTCTTTGACAGCTTTGACGATTTCGGCAAATTCCGCAGGGAAGTTTATGCCCGCCTCATCGCTGATTGTTATTGATGTGGCACCGCATTCAACGGCGATTTCGAGCGCCTTTGCGAGAACATCCTTTTCGGCTCTTGTGGCGTCAAGGGCGATGAACTCGACGTTTTCACACTTTTCTTTTGCCGCTTTGACGAGGGTTTCAACCATAGTCATCATTTTGGGCGCTTTGAAGTGGTAGATGTATTCCATCTGCACGGTGCTCAGCGGCAGAGCGACCTGAAGAACGGGCGTTTTTGCGGTGCTTATGCACTCCCACGCCATTTCAATTTCTTCGGGTGTCGTGCCTGCGGGAATTGCAATGGCGGCGTTTTTGACTGCCGAGGCAATTGTTTTGCAGGTTATTTTATCCTCTTTGAAGTTTGTGACTCCGTTGAGTTCGATTATATCGGCGCCCATCTCATCAACGGCGGTTGCAATTGCGACCTTCTCCCTGAAAAGAAGAGGGTTCTTTCTCTCGGTTGCGAGATGCTTTAATGTGTAATCGGAAACATAGATTTTTCTCATTTAATTAATTCCTCCCTGTGAAAAAAGAAACCCCGCAGAGCATTATTACCCTGCGGGATGATTATTTTTAATAACCACGTTACCACCCGTATTGCCGCCGTAAGGCGACCACCTCTGTAAGGTTCTGACAAACCTCTGAGCTGTAACGGGCCCACCCGTAACTCCCTATGAATTCAGGAGTTCTGCTCCGATACGAGACAGCGAATAAGGATTCTTACCGGCTTGCACCAGCCGCCGGCTCTCTGAAAAGTTTGCCCTGTTCACTTAATACCATCACTGCATTTTGCTATGCGGTTACGGAAAAGTATAAAACAAAGAGTTTTATTTGTCAAGGATTTTTTAAAGCATATTTCTGCGGATTTTGCCGCTGATTGTTTTGGGGAGTTCGTCACGGAAGACGACAAGGCGGGGATATTTGTAGGGAGCGGTGTGCGCCTTTACATAATCCTGAATCTCTTTTTTGAGTTCATCCGTGCCCTCTGTGCCTTTTGTGAGGACTATTGACGCCTTGACAATCTGACCCCTGACCTCATCCGGTGCGGCGGAAACACCGCACTCGAGAACATAAGGCAGCTCCATGATGACGCTTTCAATCTCGAACGGCCCGATGCGGTAGCCGGAGGATTTGATGACATCGTCAACTCTGCCGACATACCAGTAGTAGCCGTCTTCATCACGCCAGGCGGTGTCGCCTGTGTGATACATATTCTGCCTGCGGCATTCGACGTTTTTCTCTTCTTCATCGATATACTGCTTGAAAAGGCCGAGGGGCTCGCCGTCATCAAGACGGACTACGAGCTCGCCCGTTTCGCCGTTGGCAACGGGGTTGCCGTCGGGGTCAACAAGGTCGCATTTATACTGCGGGGACGCCTTGCCCATTGAGCCGAGCTTGGGCTTTTCGCCGATGAGGTTTGCCACAACAAGGGTGGTCTCGGTCTGACCGAAGCCCTCCATAATCTCAAGCCCGGTTGCCTCTTTGAAGCGGATTGCCACCTCGGGGTTGAGTGCCTCGCCTGCGGTAGTCATATGAGTTACAGACGAGAAATCGTATTTTGAGATATCCTCTTTTATAAGCATACGCAGGATTGTGGGGGGAGCGCAGAAGGTTGTTATCTTATACTTTGCAAACAGCGGAAGAACCTGCTCTGCGTGGAAGCGGATTTCATCATTGACGAAGACCGCGCCCTCGCACATCCACTGACCATAGAGCTTGCCCCAGAGCGCCTTGCCCCAGCCGGTATCCGACATAGTGAAGTGAAGGCCGTCCTTCTGGCAGCAGTGCCAGTATTTGGCGGTGACGAAATGACCGAGCGAGTAGGTGTGCTTGTGCTCGACCATTTTGGGGTTGCCGGTTGTGCCCGATGAGAAGAAGATGAGAGCCGTGTCTTCGCCGCCGGGGGTTTCTTCCGTTCTGAAATAGTGCGAGCTGAAAAGCGGATATTCGGAGTCAAAATCGTGCCAGCCCTCTCTTGAATCGCCGACAAGAATCTTCTCCTGAACACTCGGGCAGTTTGCGGCTGCGCGCTCGGCTATCTCCGCAGTGTCGCCGAAGGCGGTGCAGATGATTGCTTTGACGTGAGCTGCGTTGTATCTGTATTCAAAATCGTGCTCTTTAAGCTGGAAGGTTGCGGGGATGGCAACGGCGCCGATTTTGTGGAGGGCAACCATAGCGAACCAGAACTGGTAATGCCTGCGAAGAACGAGCATAACCCTGTCGCCTTTTTTGATGCCGAGGGAGGTGAAGTAGTTGGCTACCCTTGCGGATTCCTGCTTTATCTGTCTGAAGGTGAATCTTCTTTCAACCTCGTGCATATCAAGGTGAATCATTGCGAGCTTGTCGGGGTATTTGTCGGCTATTGCATCAACGCAGTCAAAGCCGAAGTTGTATTTTTCGGTATTTTCGAAATGGATATTGAGAAGTCTGCCGTTTTCATCCTCTTCGCATTTTGCGTATTTGTCAACGATGAGCCCCGTCGCAGGTCTTGCCTGCGCGACGCTTCTGCTGATTTCGCTCTCGGTTTCTTTCTCACCGGGGATGACGAAGGCGAGGAAGGTGCAGTCTTTGCCGTCAACGGCTATCATACCGTGAGGAGTTGCGGAGTTGTAGAAAATACTGTCACCCTCGTGGAGCACCTCTTTGTTGCTGCCGACCTGAACGAGAAGCGAGCCGGAGATTACAAGGTCAAACTCCTGACCGCTGTGCTTTGTGGTGTGGATGGGCTTGTTCTGAAGCTCTGCCGAATATTCGTAGGTTACCCAGTAAGGCTCGGCCAATTTGTTTTTGAATTTGGGAGCGAGGTTCTTTATGGAGATGCCCTCCTCCTTTGCCGTTTCATGACCCATACCTTTTCTTGTGACGGTGTATGAGGCAAGGTGGGTTGTTCTGCCTTCGATTATGGCTGTTATGTCAATGCCGAACGCTATTGCGCATTTGTGGATAAAGGTGAAAGGCAGGTCTGCTCCGCCGTTTTCATAAACGAGATACTGCTCGGGTGTTACTTCGGTTTTCTCCGCCATTTCTTCGACGGTGAAGCCCATTATTTCACGCATTTCTCTGATTCTGCCCGCAGTCTCCTTAAGACTGTTCATTGTGTTTGCCGTGTTCATTTTGTTTTCCTCCTTTTTTGTTTTGCTCAAGACAAAAACAAAAGCCCGTCTCAAGCGTTAAAACTTGAGACGAGCCGGATTTTTATTCCGATACCCGCGGTACCACTCAATTTGCGCATTTCTGCACCACTCTTCGGGTTCTGACAAACCCTATGCACTCACGCAGCATTCGCGTAGAGACCTACACGCAGAAGTTTCAGTCTCTCAGCTCGGAAGGGATGGGAAGAAAGCGTCCGCTGCAGGGATTTCAGCGCCCCCTGCTCTCTGTGAAGCATCGTTGCCTTTTCCGTCTTCGTCATTGCCTTTGTTTATTAAATTGTTTGGATATTACCACAAAAAAACCGTATTGTCAACACTTTTATTCAAGAAACGGCAATATGCAATAAACAGGCGCCGTTTTGTAAAGGTTTGTTTGTTGATATTCAGGGTTGAGCGGGGGAATCGTCCTGCGCGGGAGCGGGTGTAACTGTGCCGAGATCGAGGGTTTTGCCCTTTTCGATTGTGATTTCGGATGTGAATAATTCTTCACCCTGATAGCTGACAGCCGTAATAACCGCCTTGCCGACGGGAGCGACAAAGCCGAATGAGCCGTCTGGGATGACGGTGTAAACGGTTTTTTTGCCGTTCTGAGTAAGGGTGATTTCATCGCAGCCCTCAACAACGCCCTTGACCTTTCCCATATCATAGGTTTCAAGCAGCGCCGCCTGAACGGAGAGGTTGGCGTTTACCATATTATAATCAATATAATCAAGGTCTTTGAATTTTCTTGATGACTCGGGCAGCGGTGTTACGACGGCGTCGCTGTTCGCCTTGTCTGTTATTATCTTTTTGACCTGTGCGCCGGTAAACTCCGGATTCACACTCCACACAAGGGTTGCGACACCCGTTACTACGGGAGCTGCCATTGATGTGCCTGAGAGGTAGTCGTATTCATCCTTACCGCCGACAGGAGCATACATATAAGCACCCGGTGCCGCTATTGAAACCTGTTTGCCGACATTTGAGAAGCCCGCCTGGGTATATTTGCCGTTACCGCCGTTTCGTGCGGCTGAGACGACGATTATTCTGTCAAGAATATCCTGCTTTGAGACGCCGAACCTTATTGAAAAGGCGTTGTCTGCTGTAATGCCGGTGAAGGTGCCGTTGTATTTTGCATCGACGGGCTCGGAGTTTTTGTTGCCGTTGCCTGCCGACTGGCACACTACAAAGTCATAGCCGTTGCCGAGAAGAGCGGATATGAGAGCGGAGTGGATGACGGAATCCGCCCAAAGTTCGAACTTGTCACCCTCGCTGCCTTCTTCAATACTGCCCGAGCTGCCGAGCGAGAGATTGACGGCTTTTGCGCCGGCACGGACAAGGTCGATGACTCCGAAAAAGATGTGGATGCTTGTGTTCCAGTTCTGCCTTGTGTTTTTGTCGGGCTGCCAGTCAACGCAGACGAGGTCGGCGTTCCCGACAACGCCCGCCATACCGAGGTGGTTGTTATGTTCCGCTCCGATAAGACCTGCGACGTGGTTGCCGTGGCGGTCGGAGATATTTCTTTTTTCCTGTCTTTTGTTGGGGAAGGTGATTTTGCTGGAAAACTCTTCGTGTTCAAGACTGAAGCCGCAGTCGAGAACTCCGGTTTTAACGTTTTTGAAATAACTGTTGTAATCCCACGCCTGCCTTGCGTCGATTGCCTCGAGCCACCATTTCTCTTCACTCGGGGAGTTTTCATCCCAATAAATGATTTTGCCGGTTGAGGAAAACGGGTCATTTGGAGTGTAATCGGGCGTTTTGTGGAATGCGTAAACGGGAGAGGCAAAGGCGACACAGTCGTAGTTTTCGGTAAGATAGTCGCAGTATTGCCTTGTTTTGCCGAGTGATGAATAAGGGCAGAAGGCGACGTAGAGGTCGGCGGGCATACCCCAGCCGAGCAGGGTTGCGGGCTCGTTTATAAACATTTTGCGAACGGCGAAGGCGGATGCGTTTTCATCCGAAAAGATGAAAATGAGATTTTTGCAATAGCCCGATTCCGGTGTTATTGCGGCAACATCGCCGTCGTCGATATCTTCAAGAAATTTTTCATTTACGGAAGTTGAAAAAACAGGAACACCGAACACAGCGGAAATTGCATTGTCAAGCGCATCGGGAGTGAGAACGGTGTTGACGCTGCCGAGTGCGAACACCGCCGCTAAAATTGAAGAGAGAATTTTAAAAATCATACTTTCACTTCCGTTTTGTTCTTACTTTTTTTTGAACTGAATCTGTGTGAGCATTACAGCCACAAGCATTATGAAACAGCCGAGAAGGGCTTTTCTGCCGAGCGTCTGGTGAAGAATGAGCCAGCCGAATATTACCGAGAAGGCGGATTCGAGACAGAGCAGAAGCGAGGTTACGGCGGGTTCGGTATATTTCTGACCGAAGGTCTGGAAGGTGAACGCCACGCCGCAGCTCATAATGCCGGCGTATAAAATCGGGATGAGGTTCTGCTTCTGCATAATGAGGGGGACTGTCGGCTCTTCAAATATAAACATACATATACCGGAGAGAATACTGCAGACGAAGAACTGCATTGACGAAATTTCAACGGGGTCGGTGCGGGATGAAAAGCGGTCGATTATGAGAATCTGGGAGGCAAAGGCGAAGGCGCCGATGATTGTGATTATGTCGCCTTTTTCGAGTGAAAAGCCGCTGTCGCCCGAACACAGAAGGTAAAGACCCGTAAGACCGATTACAACACCGAGCCAGACGTTTACGCCCGCCCGTTTTTTGAAAATAATCATATTAAATACCGGCACGAGGAGCATATAGAGGGCGGTTATGAATCCGACCTTGCCGACATCCTCAATGTAGTTGAACGCCTCCTGCTGAAGGTTGTTGCCCACAAAGAGCGCAAAACCCGCAAGAGAGCCGCCGATCAGCAGATCTTTTTTTGCTTTTGATTTATCTTCAAAACGGGGAGAAATATTCTTTTTTTTGCGAAAAGCGATTATTGGCCACAGCACTGCGGAGCCGAGAAACATACGCAGGGCGTTGAAGGTAAAGGTGCCGACCCCCCTGCCTATGCTTTGGGCGACAAATGAGAGACCCCAGATTGCCGCCGCCGATATGCAGTAAAGCGCGCCGATGAACTGTTTTTGTTTTGCTGATTTCATACTGTCTCCGGATAAAAATTTGCCGCCCCAAAGGGACGGCAAACTGAAAATTCATTATTCTGCAGATTCCTGTGCAGGTGCCGCTTCTTCTGCAGGAGCTTCCTCAACTGCGGGAGTTTCTTCAACGGGTGCAGGTTCTTCTGCGGGTGCTTCCTCAACTGCGGGAGCTTCTTCAGCAGCAGGTGCTTCCTCAACGGGAGCAACTATTTCATCTGCTATAACAACGGGTTCTTCAACATATTCCGCTGCGGGGATTTCATCGTCTGCTTTTTCTTCGGGCTCGATGAGAGCGCGGATTGAAAGACTGACGCGTTTTTTGTCGAAGTCTATATCGGTAATCTTAACCTTTACCTCGTCGCCGACCGAAAGAACGTCGGAGGGCTTATCTATGCGGCGGTCCGCAATCTGCGAGATGTGGATAAGACCGTCAATGTAGGGAATAACTGTTGCAAATGCGCCGAATGTTGTGAGACTGACAATCTTGGAGTCGATGACTGTGCCAACGGGATAATTCTTTTCAAGAATCTTCCAGGGATTGTCTTCATCCTTTTTGTAGCCGAGAGAAATCTTCTTTTTGTCGCTGTCAAGCGCTTTGACAAAAACTTCGATTGTCTGACCGACTTCGAGAACCTCTGCGGGGCTCTTGATGCGCTTCCAGGAAAGCTCGCTGATGTGAACAAGACCTTCTACGCCTTCTGCGATTTCAACGAATGCGCCGAACGGAGTGAGGGACTTGACTGTTCCCTGATAAACCTGACCCTCTGCAACCTGCTTCCAGAAAGAGTCGCGCGCTGCGTCTCTGACCTTGCGGATGGAGCCGACTGCTCTTTTGCGGGCGTTGTTGACTTCGATGACAACGAACTTGACCTTCTGACCGATGAGCTCCTCAAGGGGCTGTGTGCGGCGTGAGGTTGCAAGTGAAGCGGGGATGAAAACTCTTGCGCCGTCTGTGCTGACGAGAACGCCGCCGCGGATGACTTCGGTAACGGTGCCTTCAAGAACTTCTTCTGTTTCGGCTGCCGAAACAATGTTTATCCACGACTTCTGTGCGTCGTAGCGTTTTTTGGAGCACATAACAGTGCCTTCGGCGTCGTTTGTTTTCATGATGATGAGGTCGATTTCATCGCCTACTTTGAGATCCTTTTTGGGATCTGCCGAGGGGTCGGAGCTGTATTCCTCTACGGGAACAAAGCCTGCCTGTTTTCTGCCGATATCAACCTGGATTTCGGCGTTGTTGATGCTCATGACCGTGCCTACTACGTGCTGGTCGCTGCTCATCTGTTCGAGGTTTGCCTCCAGAAGGGATTCAAAATCTTCAGAAGGCACCTCCTCTACCATGTTTTCGTTGTTGACTTTTAATTCTTCGGACATAGTTAAAAGTACCTCCTTAATGATGGCGGCCGGTGTTGACGCACCTGCCGTGACCCCTATGCGGGGCTTGTGGGAAAAATCTATAAATCTGAGTTCTTCGACTCTTTCCACCAAGTGGGTTTCGCAGTTTTCACTGCAGACTGCTTTGAGCTTTGCGGTGTTTGAACTTTCGCGCCCGCCGATGATAATCATAATGTCGGATTGCTTCGAAAGCTGCGCCGCTTCCTGCTGACGCTTATGCGTAGCAAAGCATATTGTATCAAATATTTTTGCGTTTGTATAGTGTTTATTTAATATTTTTTTTATAAAAATCCAATCTTTTTCGTTAAAAGTCGTCTGTGCGACGGCAAGAACGGGCTTATTTTTAAGATTTTCGTTGTCTCTGAGCAGAGTTTCGAGTTCATCTGCGGATGAAACAATGAAAACATCGCCGTTGCAGTGCCCTTTGATTCCGATAACTTCGGGGTGGTCGGGGTTGCCCGCAATAATCACGGGAACACCGGCGCCTGAATTTTCGCTGACGATTTTATGGATTTTCTCAACAAACGGGCAGGTGGCGTCGCAGACACTGACGGGCATGGCGGCAAGTTTGCCGAGAACCTCACGGCTGACGCCGTGCGCCCTGATGACTACGGTTGAGCCCTCTTCTGCCTGTTCGGGGGATGAAATGATTTTAACGCCCCTGCTCTCTAAATCCTCAATGACCTGCGGATTGTGGATTACCGGACCGAGCGTGCAGACATTTCCGCCGCTGCCGACAACGGAATAGGTGAGCTTGACCGCCCTGTCAACACCGAAGCAGAAGCCCGCCGTTTCAGCGACCTTTATTTCGTGCACGGACCTTCCTCCCAGAGTGCTTTGACGTGCTCCCACATAACCGCAGATGCCGCCTTGAGCTGGTGATTGTCGCCGTCATCCGTGAGGCCGAGTGTCTCGAAGGGGATGAGTTTGCCGACGCGGATGGTGGTTACGGTTTTTTTGGAAAGCTCGCCTTCATAGTAGATGCACATAGGCAGAACATTTGCGTGAGATGCTCTTGCAATAAGAGCCGCTCCGCTTTTGGGTCTGCCGAGCTCGGCTTTTTTCTGGCGGGTGCCTTCGGGGAATACGCCGACGTTGTGACCCTGCCTTAAAAGCTCGGCTGCATATTTGAGCGACTTTAAGTCGGCTGTGCCTCTGACAACCGGGAAGCCGTTGAGAGCGGTGAGGATGGGACCGATAAAGGCATTGTCCCAGAATTCGCTTTTGCCCATAAAATGAATCGGCTTGCCGCCGAAAACATATTCTATCACACCGGGGTCAACCGCGTGAATATGGTTGCAGATAACTATGTATCCGTCCTCCTCGGGAATATTCTCCTGCCCGACAATCTCGGTTTTATAGACGATTTTTTTGAGAACCTTTACGAGGGGATAGAGTCTGTCAAAGGTTTTGTGGTCTTCATATTTTTCAAAGTTAAATTTCATCTGCGGTTTTCTCCTTAACTGTGTTTATGATTGAAGCGACCGCCTCTTCTATTGTAAGGAAGGAGGTGTCAACAAGGACGCTGTCTTCCGCGGGCTTAAGAGGCGCTATTTCGCGGTGGGAGTCGTTATAGTCTCTCTCATTTATTTCGGCGAGCACATCCTCATATTTCTGAGGGGTGCCCTTCTGTTCGAGCTCGAGGCAGCGTCTTTTTGCTCTCTCTTCGGGTGACGCGGTGAGGAAGATTTTGACCTGCGCGTCGGGGAGAACAACGGTGCCTATGTCTCTGCCGTCCATAATGCAGTTTGTGCGCTTTGCTATGTCGCGCTGAAGGTCGAAGAGGAAAGCTCTGACCTCCGGCACGGCGGAAACATCGGAGGCGGCCATTGAGGCGGGAGGAGTTCTTATCTCTTTTGAGACGTCCTCGCCGTTGAGAAGAACCTTCTGCTCGCCGTCCTCAAAGACGAGGTCAACACTGACATCGCCGAGTGTGGCGGCGACCGCCTGTTTGTCTCTTGTGTCAACATTTTTGCGCAGTGCGTTTACGCCCACAGCTCTGTAAAGCGCGCCGGTATCTACATAAACAAAACCGAGTGCCTTTGCGGCAAGGCGTGAAACGGAGCTTTTGCCCGCCCCTGCGGGACCGTCAACTGCGACATTGATAACTTTATTATTCATAACTCTCTCCTTTTACGAGGGCATCGGCAGCGCTCTGCGCCGCAAGTCTGCCCGTTGAGAATGCAATCTGCAGGTTGAAGCCGCCCGTGTAGGCGTCAACATCAATAACCTCGCCCGCAAAATAAAGACCGCGCACGAGCTTTGACTCCATTGTTTTGGGGTTTATCTGTTTTGTATCGACACCGCCTGAGGTAACAATCGCCTCTTCGACGGGACGGTAATCCGTAACAGTGACGGTGAAATTTTTGAGAAGAACGGCAAGGTCTCTGCGCTGTTCCTTTGTAATCTGGTTTACCTTGGTTGTCATCGGTATTCTGCTGAGCTTTACGATGACGGGAACAAGTTTTTTGGGGAGAAGGGAGTTGAGCGCATTTATGTAATTGCGGTTTATGTTCTCTGAAAAATCACGCAGTATTCTTGCGTCGAGCTGTTCTTCGTTCAGGGCGGGTTTTAAATCTATGCCGATTTTGTAGCGCCCGCGCTCCATTTCTCTTATATGTGAGCTTGCCGAGAGAATTACGGGACCCGAAACGCCGAAATGGGTAAAGAGCATTTCGCCGAAATCCTCATATATGACCTTGTTGCTTCTTTTGGTGTCGTAAACTTTAATTGAAATATTGCGAAGCGAGAGCCCCATAAGGTCGGAGCAGAAGCCCTCGTGCGCTTCAAGGGGAACGAGAGACGGTTTAAGGGAAACAATGCTGTGCCCCGCCTGCTGCGCAAGTGTGTATCCGTCGCCGGTTGACCCCGTCTGCGGATATGACATTCCGCCGGTGGCGACAATGACGCTGTCTGCGGTTATTGTTGCGCCGTCTTCGGTCTTTACGCCCTTAACGCAGCCGTCTTCAATAACAAGCTGCGTAACTCTGCCGTTTACAATTCTGACTCCGCTTTTCTGCGCATAAGAAGCAAGGCAGTCAACAATGTCAACGGCTTTGTCGGAGACGGGGAACACTCTGTTGCCTCTCTCTTTTTTGAGGGGGACTCCCCTGCTCTCGAAAAAATCGATTGTGTCGGCAGGCATAAAGCGTGAAAATGCGCTGTATAAAAACCTGCCGTTTACGGGAACGGATGCGATTAAATCCTGTAACGACGTGCAGGCGTTTGTGACGTTGCAGCGGCCTTTGCCGGTAATCATAACCTTGCGGGCGGGTCTTTCGTTGCGCTCGATGAGGATTGTGTCAACTCCGAGGCGTGCCGCCGTGCCCGCCGCCATAAGCCCTGCCGCGCCTGCGCCGATAACTATGAGCTGAGCCGTCACGTGGATTCCTCCCCGCTGTCGGTGCGGTAAACGCCGTATTCCTGCCAGATGTGCTCGAGGGTGATGAGGTTTTTATAAACCCTCTCGCTCTTTTCGCCCGCCGCCTCAGCTATCAAGGCATTTATGAGACTGAGCGGGGCTACAAGTGAGTCAACAAACGAGACCATACTGCTTTTTGCCGTTAAAAGATAGGTCGCATACTGCGCTATGGGCGACGTTTCGCTGTCGGTGATTGAAATGATGGCCGCATCTCTCTGAGCCGCAAAGCGAAGGGCGTCGAGAGTCTGGTTTGAATAGCGCGGAAAGCTTATTGCTATGCAGACATCCCTGTCGGATATTCTGTAAAGCTTGTCAAACATTTCACCCGTGCCGGACGTGTCAACAAGGGTGACGTTGTCATAAACGAGGTTCATATAAAACGCCGCAAAGTTTGCGAGCGAGGCGGCGCTCCTTGCGCCGAGGATGAAAATACGCTGCGCCTTATTGATGGCTTCGACGCTGCCCGCAAACGCCTCGCGCGAGACTGATTCGCGCGTGGCTTTAATCATCTCGATATCTGCGGAAAGGGCGGTATCGACCATATCGCCTTCACCGACTCTGCCTGCTGTAACCGCCATACGTTGAACGCTGTTTAATTTGCTCCTGACAGTCTCCTGCAAAGCTTTCTGCAGGCCGGGGTAACCGTTATAGCCGAGTGCGGAGGCAAAGCGGACAACGGTTGACTCACTGACATTTGTTGCCTCGCCGAGCTTTGCCGCCGTCATAAACGCCGCCTTTTCGTAATTGTTCTTTATGAAATCCGCAATTCTTCTGTGCCCTTTTGAGAGCTGCGGATAAATCTCTTCTATTCTTTTTTGAAAGGTCTTACTCATAGATTCTCCTTAATGAGGGGAATTGCGGTTTATTTTGCGTAGAGAAGGTTTGTTACCGAGGGAATTTCGCCGTTTTTAAGTTCGCCGAAAGCTTTTTTGACCGCTCCGCCCGCGCCTGTTACCGCCTGTTTTGCCTGCGATTTTATTTCGGGCGAAACAGCTCTGAACGCTTTTATTCCGCCCGCGACCGCGTTGAGCGGATGGCTCGCGAGTTCTGTGAGGGTAATTTTATCAATGCCATCGATAACCGCCGTGAAAACATCGTCAAGAGCGTTGCAGAAATCGAAATCAATGCCCGAGCAGATTTCGGCAAATATAAGGTCGGTGAGTTTGGAGAGTTTGTCGGTGTCTGCCACCTTTTCAAGCTCGCCGCCGCCGATTTTCCAGGTGCCGAGGTCGTGCTGGAAGGCGCCGATATGCATTTTGCTCGCTACCGCCTGATAGTCGTAGTCGTGGGCGAGCATCATACCTATCATGGAACCGCTGGGAACGAAATGTTTATAAACGGGCAGAATCTCATCATAGGCAGATGTGTTGAGAACGGAGCTGCTGTGGTAGCCGGGACCGTCGAAGTTGTAAACGCCCGTAATTCTGCTTCTGATTTTTTTATTTGCCGTTATTGCGGTGCGAAGGGCTATGTTGCCACCCTTTGAGTGACCGCAGAGCATAATATTGCCCTTGTGTGCCTTTGCGAGTTTTTCAACATATTCTTCGGCATAGCCGTAGGCGGGGGTGCCTTTTTTGATGAAGATGTCGAGGTCTTCCTTCCAGCCGGGGATTGTGTCATCCGTGCCTCTGAAGACGACGATCGCCGTGCCGTCGGGCAGAATGAAGGTGCCCGCCGCATACTGTATTGCGGGCTTTATGCTGAACACCTCTTCGACCGCCTGAATTTTAACACCGGCGTATCTTTTTCGTGCCGCCATAAGCATAATGTTTTTGCTTGCGTCTTTGGGAATCATAAGGCCGAGCCGTCTGTATCTGCCGCCCATCATATTGAAAAGCTCGTTTGCGGCGTCGGGAAGGGCGACGGGCGCTTTCTCAAAAGAGGCGGAGACGACTCTTTCGAGCGGCATATAGAAAATCTGGCAAAGCACGAGGGCATCCGCATCGCAAAACGGATATTCCTCAAACGGTGTGTTGCCGAATTCGATTATGTATTCTCTTGCTCCTGCCATAAAAATTCCTCCGTAATATTAATTTATAAAAACCGCAGAACGGGAGGTTAATCCTCCCACGGTCTTATGCGGTAGGTGACACCGAGCTTTTTGCAGATTGCGGCGCACTGCGCCTCTTCTTCTTTTGTGATTGTGGTGTCAACGGTTGTGAGAACGACGTCTGGAACATAGTTTGCCGCTTCTTTTGCAAAATCGAGCATGGCGAAGAAGGCATCTTTGCCGAATCTGCTGCGGACAAGCTCGTTGTAGCGGTCGGCGTCGGGAGTGTTGAGACTGATTGAGAGCGTGTCGATAAGCCCCTTCATCTCGGGCTCGATATTGCGCCCGTTTATGAGATTACCCTGACCGTTTGTGTTGATTCTTATCGGTTTATTATAGTTCTCTTTAATGTATTTTGCAACCTTTATAAGCAGGTCAAAGCGCTCCGTCGGCTCGCCGAAACCGCAGAAAACGACCTCGTTGTAATCGTCCATATTATGCTTTTTCAGCGCTTCGATAACCTCGTCGTAATCCGGCTCGTGCTCGAGCCAGAGGGAGTCGGACTCGCCGACCTTCTCCATAGTCTGCCTCAGGCAGAAAACGCATGCGCAGGAGCAACGGTTGGTGAGATTGAGATAAAGATTGTTGTGGACCTTATATGCAATGCACATTGTTTTATTCATAATGATACTTCCTTATTTAAGCGAGTGTAAAACCTCTTCAAAGCAGACGCCGTCGGTAAGCGGGATGTCGAGCTCAATCGATTTTTTTATGCATCTGCTGATGAAGGATGACGCCTTGCGCACGGAGACGGAAAACTCCACGCCGTTAACGGCATCGGCGGCGACTATTGCCGAGAAAACGTCACCCGTTCCCGAGCGGGTTGTTCCGATTTTGTGGGTTCTGATAATATGAATACTGCCGCCTTTTTCATAGCAGAAATTTGCAATGTAACTGCCCTGGCGTATTCCGGTTATGACTACCTTTTCCGGCCCCTGCGCCGAGAGGGCGGCGGCGTATTTTTCGACCTTTTCCGCCTTGATTTTTTCGTCGTAGGGTTCGTCGAGAAGGATACACGCCTCTGTAAGATTGGGTGTGAGGATATTTGCAAAGGCGGTGAGCTCCTTCATTTTTTCGCACATTTCGGCGGTATAGGTGGAATAGGTTCTGCCGTAGTCGCCCATAACGGGGTCGATTACTGTGATTGTGTTCTCGCCGCCGAAGCGTTCGATAAACGAGCGCACAATGGATATCTGAGCGGCGGAGCCGAGAAAGCCCGTGCAGATGCCCGAAAACTCAAGCCCGAGTTTTTGCCACTCGTCAATATAGCCCTGCATATTCGGAGTGAAATCGGTGAACTGAAAGCTCTCGAAGCCCGTGTGGTTTGAGAGTATTGATGTGGGCAGGGGGCAGCACTGCACCCTGAGTGCGGAAATAAGCGGGAGCTGCACGGAGACGGAGCAGCGTCCGAAGCCCGTGTAGTCGTTTATAAGCGCTATTTTTTTTTGGTGGTTGTGGTTTTGCATAAGCGCTCCGTTCAGATAAAATCTTTGATATCTCTTGAGTAGTGACCCGAATCCTGAAACCCGTTTTCGGTTCTTATATCTTCACCCCATTTGCGGGCGATTTCATCATAGCTGTCGGTTCTGAGCTTTGCCCTTTCAAAGCCGTCTTTGCTGCCCTTTATGCACCAGTCGCTCTCCCACATAAGGTGGCCTGTCGCCTTGTATGTCCAGAGCAGCCAGCTGTAATTGCAGCGACCGAGCGTTTTAAGGCAGTTTGCCCAGGTGGTGGTGCCGAGCGGGTAAAACTCACCCATGAGAAGGGGAACGTCGAAATAGTAAACTCTTGCGAGGTAAACGAAGAGGTTGAAGATGAAATCGGAATTCTGGTAGAAATGCACCTGATAAACGGTATTCTTCCAGCCCTTTGTGAAGGCGTGGGGAAGGGCGAGCGGAGTCCAGATGCATTCGAGGGTTATGATATGCTCCTCATCGACCGCCCTGACGGTTTTGTAAAGGATGTCGTAGATGTATTCGTTGTTAATTCTTCTGGTTATTTCGGTGCCTTCACAGTCGCACATCGGCTCGTTGAGAAGGTCATACATTGCAACGGCCGGGCTGTTTCTGAACCTTGACGCTATTGCGGTCCAAAGCTCGCAGGTGTATTTGCGGAACTGTTCGCCCTTTTCTGTTTTGTCATAGAGACCGACCGACTTTGTTTTGCCGGAGTGGGGTGCGTCGCTCTGATAGCCGACGGCGCCGTGCATATCGAGCACAACGTAGATTCCGCGCTCGGAACATTCTTCGACTATCCAATCAAGGCGTGAAAAATCCCATTCGCCGTTTTCATCGAGGATTTTTCTGCCGGCATCGTCATAATAGAAATTGCGGAACCAGAACGGCACACGCACGCAGTTGAAGCCGAGCTCTTTTATGCAGTCGAGGTCGTATTCCGTAATGAAATTGTCTTCATATTTGCGGATGAGAGCGTATGCCTCCTCCTCGCCGAAGCGCTCAATAAGGGTTTCGTAAGCTTCATAGCAGTCGGAGACCTCTTCGTAATTGTTAATCCAGTCCTCCCAGACAAGCCAGGCGCCGAGGTTTACGCCTTTGAGAACGACCTTTTCGCCCTTTTTGTTGACGATGTTCCTGCCCTTTGCGGTGAGGAAGTCGTCGTCCGTGAAGGCGGCGAATTTACTGCTGCCGGCATCGCCTGCGTATATTGACGGGCAGGCGGACAAAATCATGACAAGCGCAGTAAAAACACAGATTATTCGTTTTGCCGTTTTCATAACAACCCGCCTTTCTTTTAACCTTTATATTATACTACTGTTTTATAATTGTGTAAAGAAGAGAAATCAATAATACTCGTTGAAATATTCCTCGGCTTCTTCGAAGTCATAGAAGTCGTCATAATACCAGTCGTAGAAATCTTCCGCATCGCCGAATTCATCGACACCGTATTCGTCATAGTCGTAGCTGCTCTTTGCGGTTGTAGTCTCTTCATAGTATTTTTTCTTTTTTGTAGTGTCATAAATAACAAGTGGGGCTGTATAACGTTCTGTTGTTTGTGATGTTTTCTCCCTTTCGGAACGTTCAGCCGCTTCGGAGCTCTCTCTTGCCTTTTTGCTCGACTCCCACTCTCTGTTTCTTTCTGCCAAAGACTGCTGTTCGGATACTTTACGGTTTGAAGAAGACTGGTATTCTTTCTTTACTTTTTTCCCGAATTCTTTTATATCATTGACGACTTCAGGGCTTTGATATCGGAGTATTTTATCACCGAGATAATACTCATCCAACGCTTCCTCATAATCACCGTTTTTGTATTCTTCGTGAGATTTGCAAATACGGTATAGGTCATATGCGTCTTTTTTCTTAACCATTTCGTCAATATCATAATGCCGCAGTTCTTCAAGGGCGGATTCATAGTCGCCCTGTTCAATGTATTCAACAGCATTGTTGTAATGCCGGTCTGTTTTGGGAATTTCAATTTTTTCAGTTATTAATAAATACAAAAAGAGAAACCAGACAATAATAAGAACAAAACCAACCATTAAAACAAATGCCCGTGCGTTATCGCTCAAATAACTCCACCTTAAGTTGTTTAAGCTGAAGTTCTTTTTTTCTTCAGGCGTTTTTTCAGTTTTTTTCGCCCTTTTTATTTTGGAGGTGGGGTCGGGCTTGCCGCCGAGTTCTTCGAGAACGGCGAGCAGGTATTTCCACACCCTTTGCACGGATGAAATTGAGAGGCGTTCGCGCGGGGTGTGTATTTCAAGAATATCGGGACCGAATGAGACGCAGTCGAGCCCTTTTATTTTGCCGCAGAATATTCCGCACTCCAGCCCTGCGTGAATTGCCGTGACGTTCAGATCACTGCCGTATTGCCTGTGATATACATCCGTCATCACCTTTTGCAGGGGTGAGTTTTCGACAAACTCCCAGGCGGGGTAGCTGCTGTGCGTTCTGACGGTTGCGCCGTGGGCTTCCGCCGTTCTTCTGACGGATTCGACAAGCTCCTCTTTTTTTGAATCGACACTGCTGCGAACGGAAAAAACGCAGGTAACCTTGTTTTGCTCGGTTTTCAGCACGCCCATATTCAGCGAGGTTTCAACCATACCGTCGATTTTTTTGCTCATTGAAATGACACCCTGCGGCAGTTCTTTAAGCAGGTTTATAACCGACCTTGTTGCGCCCGCATCAAATGAAAGCTGTGAAAAGCCGCAGGTGCCCGATGAAGCAATAAGGGTAATGCCGGGTTCAACACCCGAATACTTTTGTTTTAATTCAGACCTGAGTTTTTCAAAATTATAAATAAAATCGCGTGTGTCGCGGGTGGTGATAACGGCTGTGCATTCGCGGGTTATGGCGTTATCCATTGTGCCGCCTTTGACGGAGCAGATTCTGATATTGTTTTTTTCAAAGAGAGTGCCGAGAATTTCGCCCATAAGTTTGTTCGCGGAGAGGTAGCCCTTGTCAATCTCGGTGCCGGAGTGCCCGCCGTGCAGACCGTAGAGAGTAACGGAAAAGAGCTCGCCCTGAGCGCGCATTGTTTCGCCCTCATAAACTACTTCCGCACGCTCGCCGCCCGCGCAGCTTACAAGCAGAGTCCCCTCCTCCTCGGAGTCGATGTTGAGCATTTTTCTGCCTTTGAGAACGGAGGTGTCGAGAGCGTTTGCGCCGAACATTCCCGTCTCTTCATCGACGGTAAAAACGGCTTCGATGGGGGGATGTTTTATTGAATTGTCTTCAAGCAGGGCAAGAGCCATGGCGACGGCAATTCCGTCATCGCCGCCGAGAGTTGTGCCGCTCGCGTTTATGTAATCGCCGTCAACGGCGAGGTTGAGCCCCTGCGTTTCAAAGTTGAAATCAACGCCGGGCGCCTTTTCCCAGACCATATCGAGGTGACCCTGGATGATGACGGGCTCCGCTTTTTCACAGCCCGGAGAGGCGTTTTTGTAAATGACGACATTGCCCGTTTTATCGGTGTAATACCTGAGGCCGTGCTCTGTGGCAAAATCAATGCAGAACTGCGTTGCCGCCTGCGTTTTGCCCGAGCCCCTCGGAACGGCGCAGAGCTTTTCAAAATATTTCATCACGCCTTTCGGCTCAAGGTCGGATATAATATTTTTCAAGGCATTCTCCTCCAAAAGCTATTCATAATATTTTACACCTTTTTATTGTTTTTTACAAGAAAAAAGTCCTGCGCAAAAAGGAAAAAGGTCACCGTTTGCACGGTGACCTCTGATTGTTACGGTATTGATTAATACATTCCGCCCTGGCTTGCCGCCGCCATTGCCGCTGCGTTTGCCGCGTCTGCCGCGGGGTCGGGTTTGTCGGTTACAAGACTCTCTGTTGTGAGAACCATTGCCGCTACGGATGCCGCGTTCTGAATTGCTGAACGGGTAACCTTTGCGGGGTCAAGTATGCCGGCTTTTGCCATATCGGTATATTTGTCGGTTGCGAAGTTGTAGCCGTAGCCGTTCTTCTTTGAAGCGAGAATGGCGTTTACAATAACGGAGCCTTCGAGACCTGCGTTCTCCGCTATCTGGCGGATGGGCTCTTCAATCGCTTTGAGGACGATGCTGATGCCTGTCTTTTCGTCGGCGTCATCTGCGCCATCATAAAGAGCTTTGACTGCGGGAATTGCGTTGAGAAGAGCAACGCCGCCGCCTGCTACGCAACCCTCTTCGACAGCAGCTTTTGTTGCCGCGAGAGCGTCTTCAATGCGGAGCTTTTTCTCTTTCATCTCGGTTTCGGTTGCGGCACCGACTTTGATGACAGCTACGCCGCCGGAAAGCTTTGCAAGGCGTTCCTGAAGCTTTTCTCTGTCGAAATCGGATGTTGTTGTTTCAAGCTGAGATTTAATCTGGTTGACTCTTGATGCGATGTCATCCTTTGCGCCCGAGCCGTCAACGATGATTGTGTTCTCTTTGGAGACCTTGACCTGACGTGCTCTGCCGAGCTGAGAAACCTGTGCGTCTTTGAGTTCAAGGCCGAGATCTGCGGTGATGACTTCGCCGCCTGTGAGGGCTGCGATATCCTGGAGCATCTCCTTGCGTCTGTCGCCGAAACCAGGAGCTTTGACGCATACGCAGGTGAATACGCCGCGCAGTTTGTTTACAAGGATGGTTGAAAGAGCTTCGCCTTCGACATCCTCTGCGATGATAACGAGTTTGCCGCCCATTTTGATAATCTGCTCAAGGAGAGGAAGAATATCCTGGATGGCGGAAATCTTTTTGTCGGTGATAAGAATGTAAGCGTCGTCGATGACGGCTTCCATTTTGTCGGTGTCGGTTACCATATAGGGTGAAATGTAGCCGCGGTCGAACTGCATGCCTTCAACAACTTCTGCATAGGTATTTGCGGTTTTGCTCTCTTCAACGGTGATGACGCCGTCGGATGTAACCTTATCCATAGCATCGGCTATGAACTTGCCGACCTCTTCGTCGCCGGATGAGATTGTGCCGATTCTTGCAATATCCTTTGAATTTGCAACGGGCTTTGCGTTTGCCTTGATTGAAGCAACTACGGTGTCAACCGCCTTTGCGATGCCCTTTTTGACTACCATGGGGTTTGCGCCTGCGGCAACGTTCTTCATACCTTCTCTGACAAATGCCTGAGCGAGAAGGGTTGCGGTTGTTGTGCCGTCGCCTGCTACATCGTTTGTTTTTGTGGCAACTTCCTTGACGAGCTGTGCGCCCATATTCTCAAAGGGGTCTTCAAGTTCAACATCCTTTGCGATTGTAACGCCGTCGTTTGTGATGAGGGGAGAGCCGTATTTTTTGTCAAGAACAACGTTTCTGCCCTTGGGGCCGAGTGTGATTTTAACTGTGTTTGCAAGCTTGTCAATGCCTGCCTGTAAAGCTTTGCGGGCTTCTTCGCCGTAAATAATCTGTTTTGCCATTTTAACTGCCTCCTGATATTATTCTACAACTGCAAGGATGTCGCTCTGACGGACTATTGTGTATTCCTCTTTGTTGAGCTTGACTTCCGTGCCCGAGTATTTGCCGGTTATAACTTTGTCGCCGACTTTTACATACATTTTGACTTCGTTGCCGTCAACCATTCCGCCGGGACCTACTGCCACAACTTCGGCAACCTGCGGTTTCTCCTGCGCGGATGCGGAAAGGATGATTCCGCTGCTTGTTGTTTCTTCAACCTCGACAGATTTAACAACGACTCTGTCTGCGAGCGGTCTGATGGTCATAATGATTACCTCCAAATAATGATATGTATTCATTGCCGTTTTTTGCGTGCGGCAGTGAAAATCAGATTTTTAGCACTCGACCTTGTCAAGTGCTAAAACCTATTGTAATACTTTTTTTCAAAAAATCAAGCCCTTTTTGTAAAATTCATATATTTGTAATAATTTACCCCGCAGACTTGAAAACGCTTTATTATTATTGTATTATTCTATAGATAAGCAACTTCACGAAAGGAGGCGTTTTATTGGAAAAGCTCGGTTTTATTGCAAAAAGCGAAAAAAGCTTAAGGCGGCTTGAAGCGCTGCGCTCGGCGCTGCTTTCAAAACCTTATATGTTTGCGCTTATGCTTTTTGCCTGCGTTATTACCGTGACGGGCACGGAGTTTTACGGGCTGCTCGTTTTTGTGTGCATTGTGTGCTTCAATCTTATTGTGAGCGACGAGCTTATTTCCACCACACTGCCCTTCATGCTGGCAAGCGCGGTGATGATAAAATGCTTTGACTCGTTTGACACATATATAAAGCTCGCTCCTCTGGCGCCGTTTGTGGTGCTGGCGGTTATTATGCATTTTGTTTTATACCCCAGACCTTTCAAGGCGGGGTCAACGCTGTGGAGTCTTGTTGCGGTCACCTTTGCCGTAACGCTCGGGGGCACGGGCAGCATAAGCGCAAAGGAATATTTCTCGCTTACCTCGCTTTACTACATTGTCGGGCTGGGCGCCGCAATGGTGATTGTTTATATTATTGCATACTCTTACCTCGAAAGCTCCGACAAGGTTGTTATTCACAGAACATTCTCTTTTATAATGTTTATTGTGTGCCTTTTCTCGTGCCTTATGGTTATTCTGCACTATGCGGTGAATATAAAGGATGTTATTGCCTCGCGCTCCATTCTCGAGCCGCAGTGGCGCAACAATGTTTCGACTTTTATCATTTTGACAATGCCGTTTGTTTTTTACCTCTCGCTCAAGAACTACCTTTATGTGATTCCCGCATTTATCACAATGCCCTGCCTTGCGCTGACAAGCTCGCGCGGGGGTCTGCTTTTCGGCGCAATAGAGTTTATGCTGTGCTGTATTTATATAATCTACGCAGACAAAAAGAACAGAATGAAAACGCTGTTTATTCTGACTGTATGCGGTTTTGCAATGATTCTTTACGCGGGCGACATAATCACCTTTATTTCAAAAACGATAAGCCGTTTTGACTCCGACACAATCAACAAGGACCCGCGCACGGGGTTTATCAGACGGGCTGTTGAAGATTTCAGGGCGCGCCCCGTTTTTGGCAGAGGAATCGGCTATATGGGCAACCGCGACATTTACCCGTCAAGGAAGTTTGCCGCCAACTGGTATCACTCCGCTCCGTTTCAGGTTATCGGCAGCTTCGGCACTGCCGGTATTCTCGCGTTCGGTTACCAGTTTGTGCGCAGGAATATGATTTTCTGGAGCAAAATAACGCATTTTTCACTGGCTGTGTTTATCTCATATATCGGAATGTTTATGATGTCGCTTGTCAACCCCG
>JAEEGL011156130.1_pt1 | contig 77993 bp, 70 predicted proteins | sample 9134231 | NCBI WGS metagenome assembly JAEEGL01 (sample SAMN16246548, study PRJNA631951) | gut metagenome | biome: gut microbiome; feature: rumen; material: fiber-attached | host: Bos | place: Iran: Karaj | collected 2018-10 | reverse complement strand
TATGCAGAGGAGCATGAGCACGTATCAAAGGATATGTTTGCGTACTTCGTAGCAGACATCATACCGGAGATAGATTTCAGGGAAGTATGCGGCTTCTGCGAGGATTCCATCCTTACCAGCAACGGCATCTATGAGAAGAACCGGTTCTGGGAAGAGAAAGCCGCACTCCTCAAAGAGATGTGAACGGAATAAAAGAAGAGACCTTCGCCAGGTCTCTTTTTTTTATTTCCTTCTTTCACCGTATCAGAGCAGGGCGAGGTCACGGAGCTCGTCATAAAGCCCGCGTTCCTTTATCATCTTCATGACATTGCCGGCATCAGCTCCGATATATGACTCAAGCCTCGTAACCGCATCCGCATCACTGGTGGATTCCGAAAGGGCCTTGTACAGCGCCTTGCAGAAATCCCCCCTGTCCACTCCGTCAACACCGCAGTCTTCAGGTATGTAAGCCATGAACGGCTCGATTATATCCTCATCCACATCAAGTTCTGCAGCCGGAATGCCGGAAGTTACGACTGCATCATCCTTAGGTTCGTCAGCATAAGGTTCGGGTGCGGGGATGTTCATCTCCGGAGCAGGGACGTTCTCCTTTTTCTTCTGGTTTTTCACCGGAGCGGTACCGGATCCGGCAGCGTAAATGCCGTCCATAGTCCCGGCAATGACCTCGATCTTCTGGCCACTGACAGTAAAACTGTACCTTCCGTTACCAAAACCTACGACAGCAGCCTTTTTTTCGGGGCTGAGGGCAGCGGCAGCAGATGCGGCCATGAGCATACACAGTTCCTGGTCGGCATTACGGTCAAGTTCGTCCATGCTACAGAGGTCCGTCTTGTCAAGTATGGGTGCGAGAGCCTTCGCAGTGGCGAAATCTATCGTCCCCGACATATCCTCGGTATATGCGAGTACCTCGTCCCCGTTACCGGAGATATTTGCTGCAGCCTCAGGCGACACCTTGCTGTTCTTGAGCACGTCAAGTTTAGTGAATATCTTCATCTTCAAATCCTCCTTATGTTACGGGTATATACCCGTCCGCTGTTGACAATATGCGAGTCCGCGCCTTTTTCATGGTTTTCCCGGGAAACTCCGGAGCATGGCCGCGAAAGCATCCGGGAGTATATATGGCTCCTGCAGTGTACGCAGATACAATATCTTGTGGTACGCCCGTACCTTAATTATACTAAATTTGTGAAAATATTGTGCAAAAAAACATTGACAATCTCGCAATTAGATGCTATACTGTCTTTGAAGAGGGGAGGGGGAGATTTGTGCTGAACGACACGGAAATCACGGACAACCTGTTGGAACGCTTTCTTATAGAGCACCGGTCCGAAGCCTTGCAACTCGAGGCGGAGGATCTTTTTAATAGGTTTTCCTGTTCTTATATACATACCCCTTATAATATGGAACTTGTAATCGACATCATCAGGCAGATACGGACGTTCAGGACGTACGCGGACACCTTGGGATAGGATATCACCGGGAGGGACAACGGCATGAGACTTGTAGTTACGAACAACGATTTAGGTAACAGCATAAACATCAGAAAGACCATCAATATGAACACCAAGCACGGAGAGGTAGAATACCCTGACGCACACGTGACGCTGGCGCTCATAGAGAGGACCGACTTCGGCGACATTTACGAGGTAAGCGTTGCGGAAGGTAGCGACCCTATAACCGACCGTACCCTTACAGGTATAGCAGCTGATCTCGGTGTTAAGGACGAGGACGTATATCTCATGCCCATCACTGAGTACTTTACAACCTTCGATCGCCGCCGCCAGATTGATGAGATCCTCCGTGCAAAGAGGTCGTTCCCCAATGCCAAGGACTACGTTGCCCTTCTTTTCGACGCAGCCTGCGGAAGGATGCAGGGCGTCAGCCAGGAGATCATGGGCAAGGCATACGAGGCAATAATCGAGTCGGTCCAGAAGTACATCGCGGCAGAAGTACGCAGAAGATACAACACATATCCCCGTGAATGGGAGGATCTTATCCAGTGTTCAATTCTGGCTGTCTGCAATGACATGCATAAATACGATCCTAAGAAGGGCCAGCCCACTACATTCATCGCTCCCATCATCAAGCACGCATGCTTCGAGTATCTTGCTGATCTTAAGGGTACTACACCGCATTACCTTCAGATAGAAAACGATATTTCAAGGCTCAAGCGCCGTATAGCAGCGTTTGAGGGCGAGGGTGCCGTTACTGCGGAACGTGTTTACGAGATGTGCGAGGGCAAGTACAGTGCCGAGCAGATCATAGCCAACTGGGATCTTGTTGACCGCGCAGCCGATATCAGTATCGACAACGACGAATCAGGCATCAGCGAGATTCCTGATCAGACACCTAATCCTGAGGAAGTATTCTTAAAGAAGGAACGCCGCGAAGTTCTCGCACAGCTTTTCCGTGAGGCGCTCACTCCCAAGGAACTCCAGATACTCCGCTACAACGAAGACGAAGACCACAAGGCAAAGCAGACCAGCGAGAAGTACGCTGTAAGCGCCAACACCATAAAGAGCATGAAGACCAAGGCCATGAAGAGGCTCCGCGCGGAAGCGTCCACCGGCAAGTACGGTGATGATATCCGCAATCTCGTAGAGCATCTCTGGAGACGTCACAGACGCCAGATAGGCTGGTCAGAGGCAAAGCTTGCAAACGACTCAGAGCTTATCATCGCACAGGCCGAGGAATCACGCAAGTACTTCGAGGATATATGCAGCGACTTGAGCGACGAGAATGACAGCACAGATTACAGCTTTGCTAATCCCGAAGATCTCGGATATGAGATCCCCAACTTCTCGGATGAGGATGACAAGAACGAAGATGACGGGACCTGATATTCATAAGCATAACGACAGATATAACGGGGAGGACTGAGTTCCTCCCCTTTTAGCATATCCGCACAGTTCCCCGGAATATGTACGGGTGATAACGGACGAACATATTCACGCATGGAAAGACAAGTGCATTCAGGAGGCAATCATGTACAGGATAGGATTTTTCGGGATGTCGCCGCAGAGCGGCTGCACCACCAACGCGCTCAATGCCGCGCGGTTCATTGCCGAGTCAGGGTATCCGGCATCAGTGGTAGAGCCCGCGAACATTGCATCCGCGTCCCTTACATCATATATACCCAAGCCGGAGACTCAGGGCAAAAAGAAGAAAGGACAGCCCGAACCAGATATTGCTGCGCCCGCGGAAAGGGATGGAGTATATCTGTGTCCACTGTGGGAAGAGGGACTTTACGATCTCCCGGATACAGAGTTCCAGCTCTGGGACTATGGTACCGATATAAGCCATATCTTTGACGATGACCTTGACCTCATCATGCTCTCGGCACGCCCTGAAGGGTATGACAGGATGCTCGCGCTCACAAAATCGGAGAAGTGGAACGAGCTTAAGAGAAAGACCTACCTGTTCCTCGCGAAATGCCCCCAGGATACGTTCGACGAGTACAGGGAACTTGTCATGAGGACCTACAGGATCACTTACAATAACCTGTCATGTCCTCCACAGCTCTCGGGCAGGATTGCGGACGAGATGGTAAAAAAAGGCTATGTCCTGCAGACGGCGGAACAACTGATCGGAGAATGGGAGGCCATCCCTGACAAGAAAAATCCGAAAACGCCTCAGAAGACGCCAAAACTCCTTGAACCCAAAGTACCGAAGGATACGGTAAAGACGGACGAGTACGGGTTTCCCATCCCTGAAGACTTCCCCGAGGAAGAGGAAGATGAAAAGAGTTCTGAGGAGAAAGAGCCCGTAAAGGAAGACGTTGATGAAAAGGATTCCGGGAAGGAAGACAAACCCGGTAAAGATAAAAAGGAAAAGGTACGTGAAGAACGCTCCGGCAAGCTGGGCGGATTATTTTCGTCCCTGTTCGGGAAGAAGAACAAGGACGGAGGCAGGGTGACGCTCGCGGACACCAAGCAAGCCCGCGATAAGGAAGCCGAAGCTGCAAGGAAAGCCGAGGAAGCCGAAAGGAAACGCCTCGAAAAGGAACAGGAAGAACTCCGCAAAGAACAAGAGAGAGAAAAAGCAAGGCAGATAGCGGAAGAAAAAGAAGCGAAAAGAAAAGCTGCCGAGGAAGAAGCCGCAAGGGAGCTTGCCGAAAAGGAAAAGCATGCAGCTGAAGAACGCGCACGCAGGGAAGAGCAGAAGAAAGCCGATGCAGAGCGCAGGCAGAGGGAAGCCGAAGAGAAGAAGGCTGCCGAAGAGGAGAGGAAACGCAGACTGGCAGAAGAAGCTGCCGCCAGGAAAGCTGCTGACGAAGAAAAGAAACGACTCGCCGCAGAAGAGGCTGCCCGCAAGAAGGCGGAAGAGGAAGAGCGTAAGCGCATAGCCGCCGAAGAAGCCGCAGCAAGAAAGGCCGAGGAAGAGGAAAAGAAGCGTATCGCAGCCGAGGAAGCAGCCCGTAAAAAGGCTGAGGAAGACGAGCGGAAGAGGCTCGAAGCGGAAGAAAGAGCCCGCAGGAAAGCCGAACAGGAGCGCATAAAGGCAGAAGCGGCCGAGGAAGAACGTAAGCGCAAAGCTGAGGAGAAAGCCCGCAAGGAAGAGGAAAAAGCCGCCAAGAGGGCCGCGCACGAAGAAGAGATAGCAAGGATCAAGGCGGAATCCGAGGAAAGGCAGCGTAAGGCAAAGGAAGAACAGGAAGCAGAAGCCAGACGCAGGGCCGAGCTCCTTGAGGAGAAACGTCAGGAAGAGGAACTCCGCCGTATAGAGGAAGAAGCCCGCAGGGCTGCGGAGGAAGCTGAAAGGGCTGCGGAAGAAGAACGGCGCAAGACAGAGGAAGCCTTAAGACAGGCTGAGGAGGATGCGGAACGTGCGGCAAGGGAAGCCGAGGAAGCCCGTAAAAAGGCTGAGCAGGAAGAACTTGACGAAGAGACCAAAGCAAACATTGCCCGTACCGACGAGGAACTAAAGAAACTCCGCGAAGACAAGCTTGCAAGGGAAAAAGCCCTTAAGGAACGCCAGAGGCTCGAAGCCCAGGAGAAGAAAAAGACCGAAGAGCTCCGCAGGCAGCTCGCACAGGAGGAACAGGCGCTCGAAAAGGCAAGACTTGAGAAGCTTCGCATAGACGCAGAGCTTGAAAAGAACAAAAAAGACGCTGAATTCCTCATGGAACAGCGCAAGGAGATAGCGAACAAGAGGCTTGAACTCCTCGGCATAACCGATGAGGCAAAGCAGGAAAACGAGGAGATACTAAAGAACAATCCCGAGCTTGTCCCCGTGCAGTCGGGTCAGAAGAAAGGACTGTTCAGGTCACTGCTCAACAAGGTGACGGGAGTTCCCGACACCTATGCTGAGTCCACATCCCTCGTGACAGTCCAGAAGCCCATAGACAGCAGTACGTCAAAAAAGGCATCGTTTATCGGGCATCTCTCGATATTCGTCACCTCACTGGAGCATTCCGCGAGCGCGACACATACCGCATCGGGCATAGCAGCCGCATTTGCAAGGACGGGCATAAAGTCGTGCATCTGCCACCCGGCAGGCTCGCCACTCCCGTCAAGCCCGTTAGTCACCGAGGATACATCCGGAACCGACGATGCATACGTATCGAGCAGGGCCGTCATATATGACCGCGGCACGATGCTGGAACTCAACGCCGACCAGAAGAAGGAGCTCAAACGGGCGGATGTCAAGATCATGTGCTGTAAGGGCGAGGACGCCGGTATTTCAGCACTTGCAAGGTTCATACATAAGGAAGGGGAGAAGGCACACGAGTGGATATACGTGTTCAACACCCTGCCGAAGAAGCGCAAGAAGATAGTGGAGGGCATGCTGCTCGATTACGACACGCTGTTCCTTGACGCGTTCGACGTGGACGACATAGAACCGCCCATGGTGAAACAGATAATAGAAGCCGTGACGGCCAAATCCGCCGAGATCGGCAGAAAAAGATAGGGAGGACAATGCTGATGGCAAACGACAGAAAAGATTTCGAGGAAGCCCTTGAGAAAGCGGCGAGAGAAGACGCAGAGCTGTATTCCGGGGAATCCACGGAGTCTTATGAAAAGAGAGCCGCCGGATGGGAAAACTCAGACGATGCTCCCGTGAAAAGGGGCAAATATTCGTCAAGCCAGGAAAGGCTCATGCTCCTTGAGTACGAACTTACCCTCATGGGCAAGGCAAATACTCAGAAGATACAGAAAGGCTTCTTTAACAGCCCTTCGAAGAAGAGGAATTCCGACATGGCCATGAAGGTGCTGAAATACGCTTTTGAGACCGTGCTTCAGTGGACTCCCGACCAGGTGCTCCATTACGCCACGGAAGACGTGGTCAAGAACCTTGCACTCGGGTACCCGTATTCAAAGCTTGACCTTCCCCGTGAGCTCGTAAGAAGCGAGGAAAGATATATCGCCGGCATGATGTACCCTCAGCTGAAGATCCTGACTCTCGAGAACCTTACACTCCTGACCTATCGCAACGTGCTCGCCACGGCGGCCGGAAAGTTTCCCAAGGAATACTTCTCCGAGAATGCTTCCGGCAGGGACAGAGCCCTCGTATGCCTCAGGTATCTCTTAAGCCATAAGGTAGCGTTTGATTCACAACAGGAGCTGATAGATACATTCCGTACGGAAAAGACGGGAGAAGAGTTTCTGAAGACTTACGGGCTTCTGACCGCTAAGGAGACTCTCTATCACAGCTGCATGGAATATCTTGCAGAAGCGTACCCGAACATGCCGGGCATAAATGCGGAAGCAAATCTCACAAGGTACATGTCCGCACTCTCAAAGAGCGGTCTTAAGAAGGAACTGGCATCTCATTTCAAACAGAGAGCAAAGGTGCATATAAATCCGTTCCGCGACAGCTTCCGTGGCGTAATAAACGCGATAGACGGTGTCACAAGGACAAGACTTGACCGTCTGTTTGTCGCTGATAACGTATCACAGGAATGAAAAGAGGAGCGACATATGTGGATATTGTGGTACATCCTTCTTATACCATTTCTGTTCGCAGGTGCAGGCGTAGCGATATATAGCGAATGTCTGATGACTATGGGAGTCGAGAATCAAATATCAGCTGAAAAACAGAATTCAGAAAGTATCTAAATTAAATATGATACCGTTATATAACAACTAAATAGGCTGAATTGTCGGCCTGCCGCAAGGCGAAACCCGTGTCGAAAGAGGTGAGCCCGCATATGCGGAAAGCCTCCGTACACACGGCCCTTGAAAACTGAATATTTGACCCTTTGGAGGGTTGTAATTTCACAAGGGTACAAAGGCATATAATAGTAACGCTGATCGAACAAGCTCCTTTGGAGGGTTGTAATTTCACAAGGGTACAAAGGGGATCGACATGCTGGGACTTTTTGCCCAACCTTTGGAGGGTTTTAATTTCACAAGTGTACAAAGGTTCCTTTGCCCACCCGTGTGATTATGCGTATCGGCATACAGGGGACAAAAGTATACATACCAATCCGTAGACATTGAACATAAAGAATATAAACCGGACTTCCGCATCGGGAGTCCTTTTTTGTTATCAAAAAGAAAAGGAGCCTTTAACAGCTCCTTTCACTTCACGGGATATTCCAGCAGTTCCCTGTTTTACAAATGGTTATCTTTCCGTTTCCGCGGTCATGGACCTCGACCGTGTCGCCGGGCTCAAAACCCCACTCCTTGAGCCATAAGCCCTGAAGTGTCAGTGCAGGTATACGCTTCCTGTAATCTCCGTTGCTTGACCGCAGTACGGTCAGCTTTCTATCTTTGTGTTTCATGTATCCCTCCGGGTTTATTGTTAGGAGGTCCCCGGAATGAATAAAGTGCCAATGACCGGCTAAAGGACATTATACACGAGTATAAAGAGATTTGCAATGGCAGATTTGCAATTACACAGGGTTTTCCTGGTATGAAACCTGTGCCTAATAAAAAAGACACCCGAAGGTGTCTTTTGTTCTGATCATCCGAACGGTTTCATAAGAAACTCCATCAGTCCGGTCCTGATGCACAGGATCACGACTGAGGCTACGACCAGTCCGAGCGATACCACTATGGTAAAAAGCTTCTCGGTAACCCTGCGGCGATCCTTGACATCGCCGCCATCCGGCATAAGTTCCTCGGAATGTATCAGGGGGATATGCAGCCTCACCGGTACTATCGGCCATAAGATCCTTGCCCCGTTACGGGAATATGTGCCGTAGGAAATGACAGTGCAGATGATGTTCGCAAGATACGCTGCACCAAACCCTATCATAAGTCCGAACGATACGTCCCTGGCTGTGATGAACTTGTTCCCGAGATCCTGGAAGATAAGCCACATGATTAAGAAGGGCAGTTCCGCCACTGCAAGCGCAAGCAGTGAATGCGTTTCGTATCTTAACCCTCCGGCTGTCTGCGACGACAGCTTTCTTTCTTCTTCGGTCAGGTACTTCTTCCGCACATCCTTAAGGACCGGATTGCCGCCGCGGATCAGGTTCCCGAGCCTCATCGATTCGCCCTTGCCCGATGGTCCTCCAACGTATTCGGTGCCTATGTTGTCCCATTCCGGGAGTATCGCACCCGCAAGCCCTCCGAGCACTGCGGGTATCGTGCACCAGGCTATGCCGGCCACGTCGTCCGCAATGAACGCTCCGGCGAGGAACGCCGCGGACGTGCACACGCACTTAAGTGTTTTCTCTCTCATAGATTGTTCTCCTTTTCTTTCCTATAGCCGTAATATGACGGCTGCGGACTCCGTAAAGAGTTTATCACAAAACGTGTGCCCGTGTAAAGGGCGAAAATCGCGGTAACATATTATAGGCAGAAAGAGAAATGGAGGCCTGAACATGTACAGGACAGTAAACACGATACTCGCAAGGTACGGAGGAGAGAACACACTTCCTCCGGTGCTTACGAACATAAAGATTGACGGTATAAGCGATTCACCGCTGATCCTCTTCTGTATAATGAACAAGAACAAGAAGATAGACAGGTGCGTGTTCGCGTCAAAGCAGCGCCACACGATCATAGGGACATCCCCGGTAGAGCCGATGCTCGGCCCGGGCGGAGTGGAAGGGTGGAACTATCCCGAATCCGCATTCCGTGCCCTGGATACCGTCTGGGTACGCTTCAATGACAACCGTTCACAGGACGAATTTGCCGAGACAGCGACCATGTACACCGAATACATAATCGACACCGGATGCTATACGGCAGGCATACTTGCCCAGCTGTTCCTTCCCGGGCTCGCGGATACTGCAGCCCTCGCGGAGTTCTGCGGCATGACGGAGGACAACCTCATCAATACGGCTGCAGGCATGAGGGAGAGGATACTCAAGAACCTGAAGGTGAGCCTCGAACAGCCGTCTCCCAACGGAGTAGAGAGAGTGCAGATGCAGCCGCCCAGACAGCCGAAACCTGTCTCGGAACTCATAGATCCGGAAGTGCTTGTAAAGATGGGGCTCGTACCTGAAAGCGAAGCCGAGAAACTGAAAGAGGCAAAGCCCGAACCCGTACAGCCGGTCAAGGAGCAGAATCCCGTACAGGCGGCAAAACCCGTTCCGCCGGAAAGGAAGCAGGCTATGGACAATAACAGCTGGAAGATGCCGGAAGGGCTCCCTGACGTATCGGAGCTCGCGGATGTCAAGGCGTACATCATGGCACTTAAGAAATACGGCACGGACGCGGTATGCAGGTTCGTAAGGTTCACCGAAACGGATTTTGCAAAGGACTGCGCATCGGCGTTCGCACTGATGATAGAGAACACGGTAAAGCTCCCCGAAGGCGCAAAAGTGTACATTACGGCCACCCGTAACGAGATAACGGATGACGGCATGAGCATATACGTAGTAGGGGACTACGTAAAATACAATACCCAGGACTTCAGTGCGGCAAAGCTGAAAAGAGCACGGAAATACCCGGAGCATTTCAAGGCACTGAAGCTGAACGTGGATCCGTATAAATTCGAGGACATGGTAAGAAAGACCGGCGCGGACATATCCAAGATACCGCCCGCGTACTTCGCACAGCAGACACTCCTTGCACACTGCAGGAACTATGGCGATAACGATGACGGCATACTCCACCAGGATGACCTGTCATGGCTCAACCGTTCTCAGCCGGCTCCACAGCAACAGCAGAATCCCCCGGCAAAGCAGCTGCAGCCCCAGAAGACTGTACAGGATGTGCAGCGTAAACCCATACAGCCTCAGCCCGTACAGCCTCAGCCAAGACCCGTGACACAACAGCCCGCTGCAAAGCCAGCGGTACAGCAGGCACCGAGACAGGAACAGCCTGCAGTAAAACCGGCAGCACAGCCGGTACAGAGGCCGCAGGCAGTCCAGCAGCCGATACAAGAGCCGGTAGCAAGACCCGCCCCTGTCCCTGAACCACCAAATCCCGCAAAGGAGCATACTGACTTCTATTACGAAAACCTTGACGTGATAAAGGCCAACTCGGAACTCGCGGATGCCGCATTAAAGGAACTCGGGCATACGATAGCCCTCATAGAGGAGGCCGAGAACCCGCAGCTGGAGCCGCTTGTAACAAAGTACAGGGGCTACATAGCGGACAGGACGGTCACCCAGAGCTACGTCAATGATTTCCTCGCTGTAAGCTCCAACCACCGTTCGAAGGCGTACGCATCGGTATACAAGGCAGCTACGGCCGCCATCGAGTTCAACAAGAGGCATAGGCCCCTCGAATACCATATGTCCTGCCTCGGATGCGGTAATGAATATACGGCCGACATATCGACGGTCTCCGCAGAAGACCCGGTAGTAAGGTGCACATGTCCGAACTGCGGCAAGCAGGAAAAATTCAGCATTTAAGATACCCATATAATAAGGACGGACGGCTCTCTGTTTCCCCGGAGAGCCGTTTTTGCGTCCGCCGCGGACATACTATATAAAGCTGAAAACAGAGTTCAGAAAGGAGAAAAACAATGGAGAATGTAAGACAGGTGAGGAACAACCCGTTCCGTGATTCTTACTACACTCTCTTCGACCAGGCTGAAAAGGAGAGGATACCCTTCGTGTTCTTCGATCTCGAGACCACCGGGCTCGATACGGAGAACTGTGAGATCATCCAGCTCGCAGCCATAAGATGCTATGTAGAGAACGGACAGTTCGTGCAGTCAAAGGATGACGAGCCCGTGAACATCTACATCCATCCCGTAAACCCTATCCCCGAGGAGGCAAGCCGCATAAACGGCATCACCAATGACCTCGTAGCGGATAAGAAATACTTCAGGCAGCTGAGGAAGGAAATGGAATACATCTTCAGGGGGAATCCGGTACTTGCAGGATACAACTCCTACAAGTTCGACGTTCCGTTCCTTAAGACAGAGCTGAAGCGTGCGGGTATAAGCATTCCGTTCAGGGAAGAGCAGTTCGACGTCATGTATCTCGTAAAGGACACCATGACTCTCGGTACGAAGAAGGGTGAGGATATTGGCGATTTCAAGCTCACCACGGTGACAATGTTCTTTAACCCGGAATTCGATATGGAGACAGCCCATGATGCCATCGTGGACATCAAGAATACGGTACTCGTGGCCAACGAATGCCTGTTCCGTTTCTTCTGCGACCCGCCCATCGACGGCACGGAGAAGACCACCATCAAGTCATGGCGTTACTGGTCGCTCGACAAGGGAATAAGGAACGAGAAGATCTACGTCATCACGTCCAACGGACAGTGCGAGTACGATATCGTCAAACGCTGTTGGAATGACAAGACCGACTACTTCCGCGTTGTGAACGTGGCATGGCTCGAGGAAGACTTGAGAGAACAGATCATCTGCGACACCGGAGAATATGTCGAAGACATGGAATCCGCGGGCAGGCTGCTCGGAAGGCTGCACAGGGCAGAACTCCGGGAGAAGAGGCTCGCTGCGACAGGGACATAGTAAGACAACAAAAAGGCACCTATAAAGGTGTCTTTTTTATTGCCGTCATATAGGTATCATAATTAAATACGGCACTCTTATATAAATGGAAGCCCGTCATCAGACCAATGTCATTAAATTAAGGGGCTAAGACAAGGATTTGAACCTTGTAGCGATGCCAGGGTTTATCAGTGATGCAGCTTACAAAGGCTGATTCAAACAGCAATCCCGGCTATTATTAGGAGCATCTTATCCGCAACTCTTACGCCTTGTCGAGCTACTCAGCCCCTTAACTTAATGATATTGGCCATCAGACAGGCTCTTCTTATTATCTTCCGAATTTCTTCCTTATCCTTGACGCAAGCCCCGAATACCTCTCAAGGGCTGACGGGTCTGAGACAGCATCCTCGAGCGACGTCCCTTCGTAAAGGATGGTCACGGACTGCTTTGCCCTCGTCACCGCTGTATAGAGCAGGTTCCGCTTCAGCATGTTCTTTGGCTTTGCGGGCAGATACACGAGCACTTCTTTGAATTCGCTGCCCTGCGACCGGTGCACGGACATGTCATACGCGTGCTGTATATCCTCGAGCACCGAATCGGGGTATGTGACGGATGCCCCGTCCCAGTCACGCTTTATCCTCACGATTCCCTTGCCTATCTCCGTGATGATGCCCATATCCCCGTTGATATAGCCGTCATCGCTCTCGGGGTCCTGTGATGTCCGCGTGAATATGACCTTGTCGCCCTTGCCTACGCGGTATCCTGCTGCCGGTTCTTCCCGGAGCGCGTCGTTCACGCTGTTTATACCCGCAGCGCCCTTATACGAAGGGGAGAGTATCTGCACTCCGAACGGGTCCCGCTTGTCGTATCTCATGAAGAACCATGCCTCCATGTGCCCGAGGCTCTCTTCCGGCCCGGCGGATTGGATGAGCTCCACGCCGTTGCCGCTTTCAGGCATCTTTCCCTCGAGTATCCTTCCGCATCCTTCCTCAAGGCTCCCCGCACCCGCCTGACGGTAGTTCGCCGACAGCTCGTATGCCGGAAAGCATCCCGAGGACATAAGGTCGGAGAGCACGTTCCCGACTTCCACGCTCGGGAGCTGGTTCTTGTCGCCGACGAGTATCACCGACGTGCCCGGCCTGACCGCATCAAGGAACAGCCTGAACAGCGGCAGGGACATCATCGAGAATTCGTCGAGGATTATTAGCGAGGCTTCTATCGGGTTGTCCCTGTTCCGCATCTCCCTCAGCCTCTCGGCATCGGCGAACGGAACGTAATGCAGGAGTGAGTGCACCGTGGATGCTTCCCTGCCGGTCGCTTCCGCGAGCCTTTTTGCAGCCCTTCCCGTGGGAGCACAGAGGGCTATCGTCTTTCCGGGGTTGTTCTTTAAGAACGCTCCCGCTATGCCCTTCATGACCGTGGTCTTACCCGTGCCCGGCCCGCCTATGATCATGCTCACCCCGGGATGCCCTGCTGCCGCGAACGCCTTCCTCTGTTCAGGGGCATAGGTTATCCCGTACTTCTTCTCGACCGCATCTATATCCGCATCCGCCACCTGACGATATTTCGATTCCGCCCTTGAGAGCGCAGCGAGCATGGATGCGCACGCCTCTTCGTCATCGCGCAGGGGCGTGAGATATATGTTCCCGCTCTCCGCGGAGTACCTTTTGGATTTCCCTGCCTGCGTGAGGATCTTTAACGATGTGTACTTTCTGTTCGCATCATCCTCGCCGGATATCCTGTTTACGTTCTCAGTGAGAACGGATAGCGGGAGATATGAGTGTCCGTTGTCCTTTGCATCCGTCAGCACCGTCCATATGAGCGCTTCAAGCCTCTCGGGCACGTCCCCGGATACCCCGTTCATCTTCGCTACCCTGTCGGAGCAGGCAAATCCGAGCCCAAACGCCATACAGCACATATACGGCTCCTTTTTGAGATACACGAGCGCGTCCGCACCCTTTGCCTCATACAGCCTCGTGCACGCAGCCATCTCGCCGCCTGCGCACGCTATATAGTCCTGGAGCTCGCACAGGTTCTCGTCGTCAGCTGAGAGCTTCGTGCATATCTCGTCCATCTGTGCGGCGGTGAGGTGCTTGTCAAATCCTATATCCGTAAGCCTTTGCCGGAGCCCTTCTTCATCGAGAGAGAATATCCTTGTCCCGAGGGCATCCACGGTGTTCTCTGCCGCGACCTTGCCTATCTTCCTGCAGTATTTCACAAGATAGTTGTATACTTCCTTCTTATTATACCGTTTCCTTAACGAGCCTGCTTCAAGGACGCTTCCTTTCCACGAGCCCGTGACCGTCACCGGCAGTCCTTCGCGTACTCTTGACGCGATGTACCGGCATTCGATCTCTCCGTACCGGTTCCTGTCGCTCACGTTCTGGTGCGTGGCGAGGGTGAACCTGCACATCCCGTCCTTTTCGGTCCGGAACACTTTCTCTATGACTCCTTCGTATCTGACTTCATCCATATACGGCCCCTTTCCCGCACATGGCCCCACAGCGGAAGATGATATCCGCAGGAGCCGTGCAGAGTTATTATGACTTTCCGCGCAGGATGTCCACATTTTCGGAAAAACATATTGGAGAAAGAGGCGGGACACAGGAAAAGAGTACCGCCGCATACCTATTATCAAGGAGGTAATGATAAGTGAAGAAGAGGATATTGTCAGCCGTGTTCATAGCGGTACTCGCGCTGTCCCTGACCGCGTGCGGCAAGAGCGACGAAGAGCTCCTCGGGCTCAGCACCACGCCAGCACCCAACCAGCAGCAGGGAGGGGTAGACGATTCGCTCGCACCCTCGGGAGTACAGCTCGGACGTCCCGATGACGGCAATGCGGTCACCGGCACGGTAAACCCGCAGCAGAAGACCATAGAGGAAATGGCCGCGGAAGCAGGGGATGCGTGGGATCCGAAGCCCGAGTATTTCAGCACGCTCGAGGAGATCCCCGAGGATACCTACTGCATAGCCCACAAGGAAGAGGACGGGACCTATAAGTACTATCTTCCGTATGCGTGCTACTCGTCAGGGTTCGCGGTAAGGGATTATCCGTCCCGGGAGAATCCCGAGAGGTTCGTGTGGGTCAAGTCTGATATAGACGAAGGCTTCATCCCGACGATGTACGGCGATGACAGGCTCATATACAAGAGCTCCAACAAGTTCCCCGACAGATACGCGATAGAGCGTTTCTATGACGGCGGGTACACCTTCGGAGTGGCTAACCTTGTAAAAGACGTGACAGGGCACTACCAGTACGTGCTCGGAACGTCATGGCTCGAACCGTCATCAGATGCGGTGGGCTTCTCGACGTTAGGTGCCGAAAGGGTCACCTTCGCATCCGTAGCGGGCACTCCCGTAGACGAGAAGATGATAGCTCCCGGAGGATACATCATGGGGCTGCAGCCGAAGACGGATTACAAATGCGACGTAAGGGTAGGTACCGAGTCCGTACAGCCGGAACCGGTATTCCGTACTGACATCCACATCTGGACGAGCTACGAGACGTACTTCGTCAACCGCTTCTCGTTCGCATCGTCGCATACGATAGAACTGGAACATAACCCCAACCTCAAGACGGGATATTATGTGATAAACAACTCGGGACTTATAAGGTATATCTCTGAGAATGATGAGGCAGCATACGCATCAGGTGCGGAGATAGACTACAACGACCCATATTTTCTTTATGACGGGGACGGCAAGTTCATCTCCACAGTCGAGGGATACGGGATCCTCTTTGAGAGCAAGGAGAACCCGAATGACATAGGCACGATAATCCGCGACGGAGGCTCACAGGTATTCCCCGGCGGAAACAGTGACGCACCCGTGGACGGTCTCGTACCGGCAGAAGGAGGCTGATGTATTGGATACAAGGAAGAAAAAATTTCAGTCGTTCCTGGTCCTCTCGGGAGTCGTTCTCTTTATAGCGCTTATAATAGGGTTCGCGCTTGCGAGGTCAGGAGGATTCTTTGAGACGAGAAAGGAACTCGGATATCCCGCATTCGGCAGCCTTGCCGACGGGCAGGCACACAAGGTCACGGACGTGCTCAAGTGTGCGTTCACGAAGTTCCTGCTGCCCCATACATGGTTCGGCGGGAGAATGAAATGGGCATACCTGCTCCTGCCACTGGCAGCAGCGCTCCTGTTCATCCTGAACGAGTTTTCCAAGTACGACAGGGACAAGGATGTCGCGGAAAATGCCAAGGGCGGACAGAAATGGAACGACATCAAGAAGTACAACAAAAAGTTCAGCTATCCCAAGCACAGCGTGGACAGCATAGAACTGACGGAGATAGAAGAAGAGCCGATAGGAAATTTCATCCTGTCGAAGCATGTGCGCTATAACGGCAACATCCGTGATACATACCTTAACAACAACGTGCTCATCATCGGTGCACCCGGTTCCGGTAAATCACGTAACGTGTTAAAGCCCAATATCCTGCAGTACAACTGCTCATACATCGTGACGGACCCCGCGGGCGAGCTGCTCAGGGATACCGGCGAGGGCCTTGAGAGGCACGGGTACATGGTAAAGTCCTTTGACTTAAGCTCACTTGAGACTTCGATGTTCTACAACCCCTTCCACTATATACGTAAGAACGAGGACATCCCCGAACTTATATCCTGTTTCATCAAGAACACTACGGATAAGACTAAGTCCGGCGGCGATGAGTTCTTCACGAAGGCCGAACAGCAGCTGTATACAGCTATCTTTTACTACATACACTATTATCTCCCTCCGGAGCAGCAGAACTTCCGTACCGTTATAGACATGGTGCACAAGGCAGAAGTCTCCGGCCAGAAGAAGGCGGAGTCGGAGCTTGACAAGATGTTCTTCGCTGTCCGCGACAAGGGCAAGAGGCGTGACGGAAGCTACTACCTCGACCCCCAGGGAAAGAGATACCCGTATAAGGCCCTGATCGAGGGCGACGGCGAGGGCGAGCATTCCACCGCCGTTTCCAACTACGAAGGATTCAAGGTCGGCTCGGATAAGACACTGCAGAGTATTTTGATCTCCGCGAACGTAAGACTTCAGCCGTTCACGGTACCCGCAGTCGCACACATCACCTCGAAGGATACCCTGAAGCTCGACGAGCTCGGCGACAGGCCCGTGGCACTGTTCATCTGTACGCCTACCGGTCTTGACGCGTACAACTTCCTCGCAGGTATGCTGTACACACAGATGTTCCAGCTTCTTTATTATAAGGGCAGCAACATCAACCCCCATTCATGGCTCCTTAAATGCGGCAAGGCTGCACCCTTGCGTTCAAGGCTGTTCGTAGGCGGGCCTGCCGGAGAGGATGCCCTTAAGGCGAAAGCCGAACTCGAAGCCGAACAGGCAAGATACGAGGGCGCGACCATAGAGGGTCCTTTCGAGGGCGACGTATCGCTGTCCGGTGAAAGACCGAAATACTACCTCATCAAATCAAAGGACGGAGAGATCCTCCAGGGCGAGGACAAGTCCATACACCAGCACGAGCAGGCCGAGAAGTTCTTAAGCTGGGTACATAACGGCAAGATAAAGCAGGGCGGCGAAGCCCATACATCGCATATAAGGATGATGCTCGACGAGTTCGCGAATGTCTGCGAGATACCGGACTTCATCAACCGACTCACGACAATGCGTAAATTCTCGATATCCTGTACGATCATCGTGCAGGCCATAGGACAGCTCAAGAAGATGTACAAGGACGATTACGAGTCGCTCATGGGCTCGTGCTCATGCCAGGTAATGCTCGGCTCGTCCGCACAGGGCGACCTCGAGTACTACTCGAAGCAGATGGGTAACTCCACCGTCAAGGTAAAGAATACGTCCGAATCCCACGGCGGAAAGGGCGGCGGTTCCGTATCCCTGAACCAGGATTCAAGAGAGCTCATGAAGATATCCGAGATAAGGACAATGGATACGGAGAAATGTCTCGTTATCGTATCCGCACAGGATCCGTTCCAGGACGAGAAATACAATGTTGACGAGCACGCGAACGCGAAGTTCCTTGCCGGCAACAGCCATTCCACAGTAAACCCTTACGATCCCGCGTTGTACTTCAGTTCGTCAGTCAAGGTGGAGCAGACACCGGAACAGGCAGCAGAAGATGATGCACAGGAGCTCAACGTACTGAACTCTGCAGGCCACGGCCTCCCGAGGACCACGTCCGCGAGGGCACCTCTCGGTGACAGGGAGAACCGTCCGAGGAGAACCCCCGAAAGATACAGCCGGTTCGTACAGGGACGTCTCGTGCAGAAGGGTGTAGATCCGTCACTCTTCGGAGGCGGACCTTCGGTGCCCACATCCGGCTCAGTGCCCGTACCCGAGCCTCAGCCTGAGATAGACCTCGGCTTTGGTGCAGTGCCCATACCCGACGACTTCGGCGACAGCCTTATAGGAGACGCGATGGACGGTATGTACGGGCAGGCTCCCGAGCCGCCCGCACCCGCGAGCGGAAGGACGTTAACCGCGGACGAGGCAGCCCATGTGGCAGGCCTTTTCGGTGAGATAAGGTCGAACAAGGTACGCAAGGCCGCAGAGGACGCGGTCGATGAGACCGGGGACGTGTTCGATGCGGACGAGCTGGGATTCTAAAGACACGGATGCTTAAGTGTCAAGTCCGCAGTGTTTTTATAAAAAACGGGTTACATATTATGAAAGGAACGGAAAGCCCCGGGCGCGGACAACGTGCCGGGGTGGACCGGGAATATATAGCAAAAAGAAAATACACACAAAAGAAGGAGAAAAAAGTTATGACTTTAGCAATGACAAAACTCTATCTGATGCTCACAAATTTATTCTTAGCTGTTAATGCAGACACCGCAGTAGGCGCAGACGACGGAAAAGGTGACAAAGTTATGAGTGGTTTCCTCTCTGTTATCGCAACCGTTGCAAGATATGCAGGTATTGGTCTTGCAGCAATCGGTCTTTACCAGTTTGTCCATGCATTACAGGAAGGTGATGGTCAGGGCAAAGGTAGAGCCGTTCTTTTCATCATTGCAGGCGCAGCAATGTTCCTTATGAAAACACTGCTCAATGCAGTATTTAGTGGGGTTTGATAAGGAGGAGCAAGGATGAATTATTTAACGACACTTATGTACCGTCTCCCGTTTCTTGTAAATGACCGTCTCAACGGACAGACACCCGGAACAGCTAATGGCAGTAACGGTTCTATAGCCGAACCGGATGATTGGATCAGTAATCTGAACTCGTCAAAAATCATGAGAGGATTCCTCATCGCTGTATCTTACATTGGTTCATTTGTAGGTATTGGATTAACAATAGTAGGCGTTATTACATTCCTGCTCGCACTCAAAGATCATGACGGAGACAGCAAGTCGAAAGCCATCAATTACATCATAGCCGGCGTCGCGTTTTTCTCACTCGGAATCATTCTTGGAATTGTTTTCGACGTACCACTGCCGGAACTGTAAAAACACAAGGAAAAATATACAGGGCGGGAGGCGCTGAAAAAGGGTTTCCCGCCCTTGTTTCGCAGAGGAGGACGAAAATATATGTCGTTCAATAATTTCTTACTAACCATACATATATTCCTCGACAGAGTCACTGTAGATGATCCGTTGTGGACCGGTGCAAAGAACACAGGAGACACTATGATGAGCGGAGTCCTCAGTGTTATAGCAACTATAGCAAGGTATGTCGGTATAGGCCTTGCCGCGATTGGTATATGGATGTTTATACACTCCCTGCAGGAGAGCGATGGACAAGGCAAAGGGCGTGCGGTGCTTTTCATTGTAGCCGGAGCAGCGATGTTTCTTATGAAATCTATCCTGAATGCTATATTCAAAGGTGTCTGAGAAATATCATGGAGGAATAAAAGAATGAATAATACCATATGGAAAATATTTCTTGGAGTAAGCTCAAAATGGGGCGAAGGATATAGCGGTGGAGGAGAAGGAGCAATCCAGGATCTTAACAACACCATACTTAAAATCGCAACATATGCGGGTGCAGTACTCATAGCCATCGGGGTCACACAGATGTTAATGGCGTTTCATGAGCAAAATGCCGCGTCAAAGACAAAAGCCGCTGTAACGCTCGGATTAGGCATCCTTTTCCTTACTGCAAGCTCAGTTCTTACATCGCTTCACCTTACAGATACCACAGGTCTAACCGCAGAAAAAGTAGCAAAAAACGGACTCGCGGTACTGAGCCGCGGCTTGACATACACAGGAGTTGCTCTTGCAGGTATAGCGCTGTTCCAGCTTATAATGGCTATAGCGAATGAGGACGCAAGAGAAAAAGCCGACGGAACGAAGACACTGGCTGTAGGGATAGCCCTTTACACTGCACACAATTTAATCGACTTATTCCTATCAAACACTTTGTTTAAGGATAATCCATCCGGAGCAGAGATAGTAGGTAAGATATTCGGAATAATAGTGTTTTTTGCAAGATACGTAGGGATAGGTTTCGCGGCCGTAGGAAGCTTTCATTTTGTGCTTGCAATGAAGGACGGAGATGGTTCTGCAAAAGCGAAGTCCGCACTCTTTATAGCTTCTGGAGCAGCAATGCTTGCTTTAAAGCCGCTCCTGAACGCACTAAACATAGACGTTCCGTAACATACAAATAAATAACAGAAAGATAGGAGGTAAGAACTATGTCTTTCGCGACATCGGGCATATTTCTGGGAATACAAGATTTTCTCAGCTGGATTATCGAAAGCATGTCTACAGGTTTTTCTGATGCTAATGTAATAAAGTATGGCAAACTGGCGACCGGAAGCGGCAATTTCATAATGAACGGCGTGTGGAACTTTATTGAAAATGCGTTCAATGCCGTAAGCTCCATAGGAATGGCTCTCGCCGTAACAGTATTTATACTGAATCTGATAGATCTTGCGTCAAAGGACAACGCGACATTTGAAAATTTTGTAAAGCTGATACTCAATATAATATTCACAATAGCAACGATTAACATGGCACCGCAGATAATCAACGTATTTATCGGTATAAATGATAATCTTGTCGATACCATTAGCGTCATATCAGTAGGTTCGGCAAATGCGACAGGAAACCCTGTAATTGATACTGGTCTTGGTATTGTTGAATCCTTGGTGGCTATAGTTTTATTATTGATACCATGGCTTGTAGGTCTTATAGCCGATCTTGCGCTTATGTTCCCTCTTATATCAAGATGTCTTGAGGTTGCGTGGAGGTGTGTATTCTTTCCCATCGGTGTATGCAACTTCACCGGTGGAGCTCAGTCGCCTGCAATAAGATATATCAAGAATCTGGCGGCCACCCTTTTAGTCGGAGCATTTTATATAGTGGTTATAAAGATTGGTGTGGCAGCGTGCATGAGCATTATAGATGGTCTGTTTGGGACAGGTACACAGACAGTCATAGAAGGATTTGTCAAAATTACATCAGGCATGGCATTCCTTGACGCATTGTGGTCTATAATAAGAGCAGTACTGCTTATAATCATCATAAAATTTGCGACACTCGGCGTTATGATGAGCGGCTCGCGTGTTATGAAAGAAGTAATCAACTGATGAGAGGAGGATGTGCACAATGGCAGTGACAAGAAAAACACAAAAAGACGTGGATAAGTTTAAGGCCAAATTCGTGGGTCCGTTTTCTTTCACAGAAACGATAATCATAGGAATTGGTCTTGCTGCTTGCGGATTTGTATATTTTACATTTTCCGAGCAGGGATATACACTCGAGGATCTCATACCGATCTTCCTAATCATCATGGGGCTTGCAGGTTTCCTCGCAAAAGGCAACCCTTACGGCATGCCGGCTATCACGTTTTTAAAGACATATTACAGGGACAGCATGCAGAGCCCTAAAAAAAGGCCGTACAAGGTGTCGGACGGTATAGACTACATCGTTAAAAAAGAGGCTATGGAAGCGAAAAACGCAAAAGGAAAATCAACAGCTCCCAAAAAGAAGCCTTACAGATACAAGAAAGACGTACATAACCCGAGGTTCATGTAACAAGGACAAAAGGAGGATATTAAAGTGGGAATATTATCTATGTTAGGGTTCACGGGAAGCAGCTCAAAGGCAACCAAACAGCAGAAGGCAACACCCCGCAAGACCGCACAGCAGACAATTCCGTACAAGTTCGTATACGGCGGTGACAGTGAGCCGGACGGCATCATCGAGACATCGGCCGGTGTTCTTACCCGTACATACAGGATAGCCGACGTGTCCTATACAGACGTCGGTGATGAGAAGCAGGACTCTCTTCTTAAGATGTACGAGTCCATGCTCAACTCTTTTGATCACAACAACTCTTACGAGATCACCATCAACAAGTCAAGGGAAGACATGACGCTGTTTGAGAAGGAAGTGCTCATGCCCCTCCAGTACGACGACGAATATTACGATACTCTCCGCGAGGAGAACAACGAGATGATGAGGACTAACCTCGCCGAAGGAACCAACAATACTAAGACTGACATTTACCTTACCGTAGCAGTCGAAGCGGAAGATTTATCCGACGCAAAGAAAAAGTTCCTTACGTCGGAAAAGACGATAAACACGAGTCTTACGAAGATAAACGGCAAAGCACTCAAACCGGTATCCCTTACAGAACGTCTGGAACTCCTCTACAACATCTACAACAACGGACACGAAGAGGATTTCTCCCGTGAGAGGATAATCAGGGGCAAGAAGGTGAAAGCCCTCGATTTCGACAACATGATGAAGATGAAGTACAGCACTAAGGACATCATCGCTCCTCCGTCATTCCAGTTCGAGAAGAACTACATGATGCTCGGCGACAGGTATGCACGTGCTATGTACTTAAAGAACATCCCCACCTGGCTCTCGTCAGTTCTTATCAATACTATAGCCGAAGTGCCCGCACAGATGGTAGTCTCGATGCACTTCCAGCCGATAGAGCAGCAGAAGGCCGTGGACTTCGCGCAGGCACAGTACACCAATATAGGCGGCGACGTAGTAAAGGCACAGCAGAACCTCACCAAGAACGGCGGTTCCCCTGACCTCATCCCGCCCAAGCTCAAGACCGCGTACGATGATTCCACGGAACTCCTCGACTCGCTCACGAACAGGAACATGACGCTTCTCCATACCACCGTTGTGTGCCTCGTGTTCGCGGATACGCTTGAGGACTTAAACACCTTCACAACGATGATAAAGAACCGTGCAAAGACGCTCGTATGCCAGATGGAGACACTGACAACCCAGCAGGAACAGGGACTTAACGCAGTCCTCCCCCTGTGTGTCAATAACCTTTATGTTCACAAGGTGTTCACGAGCAATACCGCATCCGCGATACAGCCGTTCTCGGAAGAGAAGTTCAATCACAAGGGCGGGCTCTCGTACGGTTACAATACGAACTCGCGTGAGATCATCCGCATAAACAAGCAGATACTCCCGAACCAGAACTCCGTCATCCTCGGCGTTCCCGGAGGTGGAAAGTCAGTTACAGCCAAGCTCGAGATGGAGCAGATATTCCTCAACCGCCCGAACTCGCAGATCATCGTAATCGATCCCGAGGGCGAGTACAGGGGCATATGTGCGAAGTTCAAGGGACAGGTGGTCACCGTAGCACCCGGCTCGACTTCACATATAAACCCTTTGGACCTCGACATGACTCCCGACGAGGACGGCGAGCGCAGCCCACTGTCAGAGCAGATCAGCTATATCACATCCCTCTGCGAGATCATGTGCAACAGCGCGGGATTCAGCGGTGAATACAAGGGCATCATAGACAACGCCCTTACCCAGCTTTATACCCCGTACATAGAGGAACTCAAGAAACGCGGTATCTATATCGACCGCGACATCTGCCCTACACTTAAGGACTTCCACCAGCTGTTGAAGAACTCCAACGATCCTTCCGCAAGAAGGCTCGCGAAGGAGATAGAAGTTTACTGTACCGGCCACTCGGATATGTTCGCATACAAGACGAACATCGATCCCGACTCAAAGATGATCGTTTACGACATCTTCAGTCTCGGCCAGAACATGCTGCCTCTCGGCATGTCCGTATGTATGAACGCTATCTGGAACAAGATGATCTCAAACAAGGGAAAAGGGATATCGACATTCCTCTATGTAGACGAGTTCTACTTGATGCTGAGGAACATCGGTACCGCACAGTACCTGCAGATGATCTGGAAGCGTGCTCGTAAGTGGATGGGTGTTCCCACCGGTCTTACACAGAACGTAGGCGACCTTATCAAGAACGAGTACGGACAGGCAATAATCCTCACATCATCGATGATAGTCATGCTGAAACAGTCCGCATTCGACTGTGCACAGCTCGCCTCACCACAGCTCTGCAACCTTTCGCCCGACCAGATGGAGTACGTCATCCATGCCGGCGTAGGACAGGGGCTCATAAAGATAGGAGATTCCGTTGTGCCTTACACCAACAGGGTTCCTACCAATTCCGAGCTCTACAGGCTTATCTCGACAAAATCCGCAGAAGCAGAAAAGGCTACTGCGTCACTCGAAAAGGCAGTATAAGCGTACAAAACTTACGGGACTGCGGCACTGCCGCGGTCCTTTCTTTTTGCCCGGAAACACGTTCCGCCGTGCACACGGGCATATTCCGGTAAACAGATAACAGGAGGCATGGGTTACATGGCCAGGAAGACAGACGAACAGGTTAAAAATACGTGGACGCTCCCGTCCCTTTTCATCCTCAACGCGACAGCGATGATACTCGAACTCGTAGCGGCAAGGCTGCTGCAGCCTTTTCTCGGTTCATCCAACACGGTATGGACGGTCATTATAAGCATAATGCTCCTCGCCAACGCTGCCGGCAACTGGCTCGGCGGCAGGAAGTGGAAAAGAGAGCTGACGTTTGCCGTGCTTTTCATGGGCTCCTCGGTCTCCGACCTTGCACTGCTCATAACGGGGACCGCCCTTGAAGGTGCTACCGGGCTGAATTCCGGCACCACACCGCTCGTAATCATGTCGCTCGTGTTCATCAGCGTGCCCTGCATCCTCTCGGGCATGGCAAGCCCTCTGGCAAATACAAGGCTGCTCTCGGACAGTGCTGATACAGGAAAGAAATCGGGCAGGATATACGTGATAATAACGGCAGGAAGCCTTATAGGCACGGTCACCGGCGGGCTTCTCCTCATCCCGGGCATCGGGACGCTGGCAACACTTGCACTGTGCGTTACCCTTCTCGGCGGATGCGGGATAACAGCCTCGATACTCCTTAAACCAGCGAAAATCACGGCGTGCATCGTCTCAGCGTTCACCGTAATCTCCGTAGTCGTGGTATTAAAGGGGAACTCGGCAGATGTAAAGGTAGTTGACACCGCCGACAGCCACATCAAGATATATGAGACGGAAATGGACGGAGAAGCGGTGCGCGTCATGGAGATAACCGGCGGTTTCGAGTCAGCCGTGTTCCTCGATCCCGACAAAAGGGACGAGCTCGTGTTCGGGTACCCGAAAGTTTACGATGAGGTGTTCAGGTTCACCAAAGGCAAGGACAAGGCCTGCATGATAGGCGGGGCCGCATATCAGTATCCGAGGCACCTCATCGCGCATTATCCGGACAAGACTATCGATGTCGTGGAACTTGATCCGGGAGTCACGGAAACGGCGAGGAAATACTTCTTTCTCGACGATTTCCTTAAAGAATACGGTACTGACAGGATCGGGCTTTACAATGGTGACGGCAGGCTGTTCCTGAATGAAGGCGCGGATTACGACGTAGTGTTCAATGATGCGTTCCTCGGGGAGATACCGGCCAAATCTCTCGCGACAAAGGAAGCCGTATCCGTGATAAAATCCGCGATGAAACCTGACGGCATATATGCCACCAACATAATAGGGAAACTCCGCGAAGAAGACGGCAGGTTCATTCCCGAGGGTTTCCTCGGATACGAGCTTGACACGATAGCGGACGGGTTCCGCTATGTATGGCTGTATAACGCGGGAGCAGACGAGGATATGGACGGGAACTATATGGTATTCGCATCCGACATTGACTACGGTTTCGGCGGTATAGAATTTAAGAAAGGCACCTGCGGAGTGCTCACGGATACATGGTTCCCGATAGAGAAATGATTTCCCCGGAGATACGTACGGACAGACGGGCGCGGCATATTGAGGGAGAATGAGAGAAAGAAACCGGAGGAAAGAGAGATGCTCCTTAAGAACTGCGGGCTTAACCCGAGAACACTGAAAGCACTTGAAGCTAAGAAACTGGAGACGGCAGACGACTATATGTCCCTGCTGCCCGTGGCATACCATGATTATACGGAAACATCCACCCTGCGCGGGAATATCGACAGGGATGTTATGATAGAAGGCGTCGTAGACCGCTATGACGTATATGAGGATCCCATGCCGAGGATATCAGTAAAACTGTACGAGCTCGGCACGGATGAGCCGTTCACGGTCACATGGTTCCACCAGAATTACCGTGCACGCTTCCTTGACGACTATGTATGCTGTGCGGTATGCGTGGCCGGCACGGTGAAGTATGATCCGAGATGGGGATACCAGATAGCGAGCCCCGTATGCTTTGAGAAGAAAGAGCGTTTCAAAAAGACGCTTTATCCGAGATACAGGAGCATAAAAGGCGTATCTCCCGAGATGAGGCAGAAGCTCTACCGCGACCTTAACAGGTATGTATCGGAAGACCTTGAGGTGCCTGTACTCGAAAAGGCAGGGCTCATTCTCAAGCAGGAACTTTATCCGCTCGTACACTTCCCGCAGGTTCCCGAGGAATACATGAAAGGCACGGAGCAGCTCCGCCTGCGCGATCTGCTCTATTTCGCGTCACACATGATAAAGGACTCCGGTGAAGGCATATCCGTACGCCCGCTCAAAGACGTATCCGTAGCGGATGCGTATATAAGGTCGCTCCCGTTCGCACTTACCGAAGGGCAGCAGGGTGCTGCGGATAGCATAAGAAAGTCACTCGCATCCGGTAAGGCATCAAGAACGCTGGTCCAGGGAGACGTAGGCTGCGGCAAGACCGCCGTGGCGATATACGCACTGCTCCTTGCAGCAGGCAGCGGCTCACAGGCAGTCCTCATGGCGCCTACGACAGTCCTCGCAAAACAGCATTTTGAGGATATAAAGGCACTTTCAGAGAAACTCTCGGCAGCAGGACGCAGCTTTACGCCGGTGTACCTTTCAGGCGAGCTTACCGCGAAGGAGAAGAAGGACGCAAGGAAACTGATAGAGGACGGTACCGCGGACGTGATAGTCGGTACCCATTCCGTCATAACCGAATCATGTACATACAGGAACCTCGGGCTCGTCATAGTGGACGAGGAGCACCGTTTCGGCGTCAAACAGCGCGAGGCACTCGCGGAACGTGCATCCTCGGGCCTCCACCAGATACTGATGTCCGCGACGCCCATACCGCGCACCCTCGCGAAGAGCGTGTACGGGGACGGTACGGAAGTTGTAGAGATAAAGACCCTTCCCGGTGGCAGAAAGCCTGTCAGGAGCTGTATAACCGCATCCGATGATGCCATATTCCGGTTCCTCGAGAAACAGCTCCCCGCAGGAAGACAGGCGTATGTCGTATGCCCCCTGATCGCGGACGAGGACGACGATTCCGGCAAGGGCGCCCTTGAGGATGTGTACAAAAAGTACAGGGCACACTTCGGGGACGAGGTAAGGATCGCGATCGCGCACGGCAAGCTGAAGAAAAAAGACCTCGCACAGGAACTCGACGATTTCAGGGAAGGACGGACTGACATACTCATATCGACAACGGTAATAGAAGTCGGCGTGAACGTGCCCAACGCAAACGTGATAGTCATAGAGAATGCGGAGATGTTCGGACTTGCAACGCTCCACCAGCTGCGCGGGCGTGTAGGCAGGGGAAGCCACGATTCGTACTGTATCTTCAAGTCCGAGGATAAGGAAAACCCGAGGCTCAATGTCCTTGTGGATACGACCGACGGGTTCAGGATAGCCGAGGAAGACATGAAGCTCCGTGGTACAGGCAATCTCATAGGCCTCGAACAGACGGGATTCAATAAATACGTGGCCCTCTCGCTCATGGAACCGGAACTCTATTCAAAAGCAAGGGAGACCGCGGCATGGGCACTCAGGAACGGATACACCAATATGCTCCGCAGCTCCGAAGAGGATGGGGAGTAAAGGAAAGGGGATTTACGTGGCAGTTAAATACTATGCAGTAAGAAAAGGGCTTGTACCGGGGATATACAGTACATGGACCGAATGCGAGTCCGCGGTAAAGGGCTATCCGAACGCCCAGTTCAAGAGCTTCAAGACTGAAAGTGAAGCCCTGGCATACATGGGAAACGGCTCGGATGAGTACGGGAAGAAGGATTCCCATGCAGGAAACATGAAATATCCGTATGCATTCGTCGATGGCTCCTACAACAGCGACACCGGTACATACGGATGGGGAGGCTTCCTCGTAGTAGACAATGACGGTCGCCCGGAATCCTATCATCTTCTCCAGGGAAACGGTTCGGATCCGGAACTCGCACCCATGCACAATGTTGCCGGAGAGGTCAGCGGATGCATGGCTGCTGTAAAGAAAGCCCTGGAGCTGGGACTTGAGAGCCTTAACATCTACTATGATTATACCGGCATCGAGTACTGGGCAAAAGGGGAATGGAAGACAGGCAAAGCCGGTACAAGAGCGTACGCCGGATTCATGAAGGAAGCTATGACAACAATAAACATAACATTTCACAAAGTTGCAGCCCATAAGGGAATTGACGGCAACGAAGAAGCCGACAGGCTTGCAAAGGAAGCCGTGGGAATAATAAAGTGAACTGAATGTGCAATAAGGCTGAATTGTCAGCCTGCCGTAAGGCGAAACCCGTGCCGAAAGAGGTGAGCCCGCATATGCGGAAAGCCTCCGTACGCACGGCCTTTGGAAACAGAATATTTAACCCTTTGGAGGGTTGTATTTCACAAGGGTACAAAGGTAGGTAGGCGAAGCGCTCTTTGGAGGGTTATAATTTACAAGGGCACAAAGGGGTAATACCTATATACTGCGGCTGTGAGAGCCTTTGGAGGATTATAATTTTACAGTGATAAAAAAAAGTAAGCTTCCGTCAGAAAAAGTAAATCAGTTCTGGAGCGTTTTTGAAAATCAATCATAAGGTAGCAGGACCAAACGCTACCTTTATTTATTTTCCGGAGAACATATTTCAGACACATCGAAAGAGAGAGAGGAGAAAGAACAACATGGTAACGTATGACAAGCAGAAGATACGTGAAGCCGCAGATCCCGTAAAGGTCGCGCTCCGCATCGGCTACCGCTGGGATGTCGATATGAGACAGAACGGCACAAGGATACAGCTCCTGTGTCCGTGTCACAAGCGTATCCTCGGCAAGCCTGACGACCACTTCGGTTCATGCTTCATCACGAAGCACGGTACCAAATGCTACGCCTGTGCCGGAGCAGATCCGTCCAAAGGCGGTTGTGATGACGTGTTCCAGATGACCATGGACGTACTGAACGTATCGTTCAGTGAAGCAGTGGGCATCGTGGCAGAGACCGTCCCTGACGCTGCGCTCTATGTCATCGACGATGACCTTGACGAAGCGGAGATGGAAGAACTCAAAGCCCGCAGGGAAAGAATGGAACTGCTTTCAGCACTTCGTCTCGATGACGGACGTACATGGCAGCAGGAAGCGAAAGCCGTCAATCCCGCATTCCGTCCCACCGTTGGCCAGAAGGGGCTCGCCCCGGAAGCTTCTTTCTACTCTGACGAGCAGAAAGAGGACGAGATAGACCGGATGGCGTGCACCGAATCCCTGATAGGACCGACTGCTGCCGATACGACTGAGCCCGAACCATATGTAGCGTACGGGCATGCAAGGTATGGCGCAGAGGAATTGCAGGAAGAACATCCGGAGATCTTCCGGAAGCTCGTGGAACGAAAGGTCAGGACAGAACTTGACCGGCTTGCAGCAAGGGAACAGGCAGCAAAGCGCATAGGCGATCCGTCCATAAGGGCGAAGAAGACCGCGGAAGTGCAGAGGCTGCGGAAGATGCTTACGATGGAGGCGTGAAATGGGTAAAGAAGATTTCTTTACGAAACAGAAGTGTGACAGATGCGGAAAGAAGCTGGTGACGAGGATAATGTCCATGTTCAATACGGACTGTATCTGTCCCGAATGTAAAGACAAAGAAACAAAGCTTCCCGAGTACAAAAAGGCTCAGGAAGCCGAACGTGCGGCATTGCTTGCCGGCAACAGAGACTTCGCGGGTATAGGATATCCCGTGTAAAAAGAACAGAGAAGGGAGTGTCGCGTACACTTCCTTTTTTCTTTGTGCGGAACAGTGTACGCCGTAAAGTCCGCCCTACATATTTTAGATACGGAAGATTATCTTCCGCCAAAAAGAAGCGAAAAGAGGACAGACGGATGTCAGAAGACATGATAAAGGATACGGAACAAGACGACAAAAAGGACGAACTTGCCGTAAAATATGATGAGTACGGCATGCCCATACCGCAGGAGGATACCTTTGAGGACGTAACCGCACAGGACATTATCCGCGCGATAAACGCAAACGACTCGGCACGCGGATTCTGTGACTGTACGGCCAGCCTGCAGCTCATGAAGGTAAGCCTCCGTAAGGATCCCTCACAGGCGACGGAGGATGATTATGAGGAACTGGGAGGCTTCGCCATAAGGAACTTCCGGGCGGACTTCTACGGGTTCACCCCCGAGCTCTGTGCCATCAACCTCACCTTTGACTCACCCGACGATGAGGATTACAGAGGCTCGTGGAACATAGTGCAGAGATACAGGGAAGAACTGGAGAACAATCAGGACAGGGAAAATTACGACTATTACCTTTCCCTTACACTGATACCGAACAGGTACTCCGGAAGGTGCTTCGCGACGCTCGCGCAGCCGCTCGATTTCTTCAGGACGGTCAACCCTGATTCCGATTTCATAGAGAGCACGCTGCACCTGATCTTCTCATATAATACCGTAACATTCCAGAACGTGACGATGACATCTGATGAGATGATAGATTACCATATGTACACCGGCGCGGATGACTGATGCTGCAGCAGAAAGGAGAACTGTTCATGGCAGAGAACAAAGGTAGTTTTATAATGGAGTTCGGCGAACTCTTAAAGATGACGGATGACATGTCAGACCTGCGTGCACTTCTTTACCGTGAGAGCAGATACGGTGAACAGGTATACGCGCTGTTCAAAGACGGGACGCAGAAGCGTGTAGACGTGACATGCAGTTCCTGCATTATGATGATAGACGATGTAAAGGAAGGCTTAAAAAACGGAAAAAACCTTTCTGCTTCCGAGATGCTCCCCGTATCGGAGTTCATTGCACAGGATTTCACGGACAGGGAAAGGGTTACAGGCAAAGGTGGAATAGGCATGGAGAACGAATGGCAGAATTACGGAGACGTAAATTTCTATGAGTATGGTGGAGTCATGGTACGCAAGGATACGGGACTCTCCGATTCCTACAACTTCTTCTATCTTGAGCATGACGACCAGGGAAACAAATACGCTTTCTATGGTACAGTGATGGATCTTAAGGATTATATCGGGAAAGGCTATCTGGAAGAGCTTCTTAACGCTTTCAATGACAGGCCGGAACCGGGGCTTCTTTATGAGAACGTCTCTGAGATGATCGAGAAAAACCCGGGAGCCTGTGTTGCAGAACTTGTTATGAATTATGGCTGCGGCGTGTTTGAGTTCAGCCCGAAGAACTGCCGTTGGACTGGCGAATACTCAATGGATATGAACGAGTTTAAGCTGAACGACCAGGAACTCGTAAAATTCATGTTAGATATGGACATACCCACACAGTATATACCCGACCTTGAGTACGAGGCGGTATCACGATACGGTGATGTCGGCATAGAAGATACGCTTAAATCAAATGACTGGGAAGAGATAAAGGATTTCGCACATGAAAAACTCATGTCCGGGCACCCCGTAGAGATAACAGACCATGAGAACGGGAGCAGCGTAAAGCTTGACCCGGGCGAATATGCGGAGAAATTCAACGGTGAATTCCCCGTTGATCCGCGCTACAGCCTTGAAGCAGATTACGGAGACGAGATTGAAAGGGAGTAAGGCATATGAACGAAACAGCAGAACTTAAGCTGAGGATGGTGGGAGCGGGACTCATGACCCCGAAGATAGCGGAGCTCTATGCAGGCAAATATCCCGAAGTCAATGCCCCATGGTGGCTGTGCGAGGAAGGGAGCACAGGCGGGATGCAGTTCGTGAACGCCTACGGACAGATAAACACGCGCGGGGGTGATTCGGAGGCGATGTATGGTGTCAGGCCCGTACTGGCAGTGCTGCTGCCCGGGGTCGAGGCAGGTGATACGGTCGAACTTCCCGGGAGACGTACAGGGGAACAACCTGAGACTTTCACGTGCATCTGGACAATGGACGCGAACCACGCCATGATATTCAGCGACAGGATAATAGCAGACTCGACATACCGCAGGGACGGCGGGAAGGCATACAGAGGCTCTGACGCCGAAAAGGTGGTAATAGCGTTCACGAAGAACATAGAAGGTCGGCCGGCGGTAATACACAGGCACAATGAGACCGCAGAACAGGATAAGGGATAGACGGCATAAAAGCTCCTCCTGGCTTACTGCCGCGATACATAAAAAGACAAAAAAGCAACACTAAAGCCCCCAGTCGGTGATCGGCACGGGGGCTTTAGTGTTTTGAAGGATTCAATTTATGAAAAGCAACATTCGTCACTCTGTATCATTGTCGCGGTGCTTCGCGTATGCCGCGGATGTGATGAATACTCCGCCGACCATCAGCACGGGCGTGATGAGCTTGCGTATGGTCTCGATAGTGCTGCTCACCTCGACTACGGTCTTGCCGTCCTCGCCGGCCACGGCTACACCGAATATGGATGTAAGTGTCCAGTACCCGGCTCTTCCTAAAAGGAATGTCACCGCGAGCACTATGCAGAGGTATGTAACCCATTTCTTGTCGAAATCAGTCATCGGCTCCTCCTTCCGCGTCCTCTTCCTCGGCGGCCAACTGGGCTTCGAGTTCCGAGCGCGTCATGTTCTGGCCCTCTATACTCTCCTGGATCTGCTGGTAGGTCTCTTCCGAGATATGAGTCGAATCGGGCAGCAGACAGTTCTGGAGGTACTCGATGGAGTAGGGTATTATCTCCATGATGGACGTGCCGTACGGTATCTCCGACATGCAGTCCTTGTTCCCGCATATCATTTTCTGTTTCTTGAATATGGCTCTCAGGTACCCGTCGATGAAAATCAGCGAACCTACCTGCAGTACTTCCGCATTCTCCTCGGCAAGCTCATCCGTGCTCTTTACCCACGGATAATCCGTATGTATATCCGGCTGTCCGTCCGCAAGGAAGAGCTTACGGTTGATAGCCACCTGGTAATGGCATGCCCTCGAACCGTCCTCGTAGTTGGTGACTTCGGGCCCGACACAGAGCCTTCCGATGCCCTTGAAGATATTTGACGCCTCCGCACAGCTCTTGAGATAGTCAAGACCTGCCGTCCTCGAGTTAGAATGCGCCCTTATGCCGACATATGTGGGCGTTATGAAGCACGCGGTCTGTTCGATCATGTTTATGTGCCCGCATTCGGGACATTCCACCTTACGGCGTATCTTCTTCGTGGTGACCGTTCCTTTTACCTCGATGAAATCGAAGGGCTGTATCCTGGCCATATCACGGATGAGACGCTCATTTCCGGTCATGACGATTATCTCGCAGTTGTTGTACTGGAACTCACCTGTCTTGCCGTAGATGTCACGGGACAGCGTACGGACGGATATGGATGCCCTCGAAGGCCTTCCGTCGGGGTCGTTCTTGATCGTCGCCGCGTTCTTGACCTGACCTATAAAGAACGCATAGTTTTCTTTTGCCATATATCATGTTCTCCTTCCCCGTCTCGCGGGACGGTTAATCCGTTCACGGTATCGCGGACGTTGTCCTGTGTACACTTGCCCGCCACGGATAATATGATATTCCTTTTATAGTCCGTTTTCTTCCCGGGCGCGGACATATTCATAGAACAGGAATTGGTTTCCACGAGAAAGGAGAACATAGATATGGAAAACACAATAAGGTTCGGCTCACTGCATAACCACACCACTTACTCGTTCAACGACGCGGTGGCAGAGCCGGAAGAGTTAGTAAAGAGGGCCGCAGAACTCGGCTGTCCCGCACTGGAGATCTCTGATCACGGTTCATGCGCAGGATGGATCAAGTTCTACAAGGCCTGCATCGCAAACAACATCGACCCCATCCTTGGCGTCGAGGCATACGTGATGGAGAAAGTTACGGAGTCTTCCGAAGAGGATTCCGAGGACGATGTGACCGCAGCAGCGGCACTGAAGCCTGTCCGCCAGCACCTTAACGTGATGGCGAAGAATTACGAAGGTTATCAGATGCTTAGCGAGATGGTCACAGAATCCTACAGAAACATGGATTCCCGCCATTTCCCTATCACAGAGAAGGATAACCTGTTGAGACACTTCGGGCCCGGTTCGGAAGGACACGGAAACGTAGTAGCAACATCAGCCTGTGTGAGCGGCGTCATCGCGGACAAACTCCTGTTCAACCACAGGATAACCGAGAAGATCGCAAAGCTCAGGGCTAAACAGGAAGCACTCGGTATCACCTCATCGCCTGAGGAGACGATAAGGGCGTACGAGGAATACCAGGCACAGATCAAAAAAGATAAGGAACGCTTAAAGGAACTGAAGGCACTCGCGTCCACCAAGACTGCCGCAAGGGAGAAGAAGGTGGAGAGGATGCCGGAAGGCCCCGAAAAGGAAGAAGCCGCAAGGCAGCTCGCGGCAGACCGTGAGTCCTATGCAAAGGCAGCAGCTGATGCAAAGGAACTCGGGGATACGATACTTTTCTTCCAGTCAGAGTTAAAAGCTTTAAAGCCCGACTATGACAAAGCAAAAAAGAGTATCGCGGCCGTAGATAAGTACGAGGCACAGATCGAGGAACTCAAGTCCCTCATGAAGCCGCAGGAACAGCTCGAGGCAGAGGCAAAGAACGAGATCCGCTGGTACGTTGAATGCTTCGGCGAAGGCAACTTTTTCATCGAGCTCCAGTATCACGGTTTCGAGAACGAAGAGTATGTCTACACGACAGAGCTCCGTCTTGCCAAAGAGATGAAAGTTCCCTACGTGGCAGCGAACGACACCCACATGGTATCAAGCCTTGACGTAATGAAGCGTGAGCTCATCGCGAACGCACGTTACATCTCGTCATCGGCACCCAAGTGGAAGGAGTTCAGCGAGGCGGAGTCGGAGCTTTACCTTAAGGCTGACGACGAACTCGTGAATGCACTCGAAAAGATAATCGGACGCAAGGACGCGCTCATTGCCCTCAGCAATGTAGGCAAGATCGCAACCATGTGCAAAGGCTTCAGGCTTCCTGAGACTAAGCACTATCCCGAGTGGCCGGACGCGGACAACTACCTTTTAGGGCTTATCGAGAAAGGCAAGCACGAAAGATACGGCGAGACCGTACCTGCAGAAGTACAGGAAAGGCTCGATTACGAGTATTCCGTCATCAAAAAGATGGGATATTCCGCATACTTCTGTCTCGTTGCGGACTTTATCGATGCGGCTAAGAAGTCAGACACAAACTCTATCGAGATAGGCCCCGGACGTGGTTCGGCAGCCGGCTCGGTAGTAGCATACGTAACGGGGATAACCGAAAGGATAGACCCTTTACAGTACGACCTCATGTTTGAGCGTTTCTTGAACCCGGAGCGTGTATCGATGCCCGATATCGACACCGACTTCTCTGCACACGCAAGAGATTTCGCCATCAATTACGTGAAGGGAAAGTACGGAAATGTAACCGGTATCATGACCATCGGTACCATGAAGGCACGCAAAGCCCTCGATTATGCAGCAAAACTGCACGCGATCCAGAAGGGTCTTGATAAGGGCACGTTCGCCGACAAGGCGGCTGCCATGAAGTCAATGCTCGCGGATGCACAGTCGGAACTCAGCAGCATCACCGAACAGGTAGCAAATAAGTTCGCTACGGACATCGATGCCCTTGAGATCTGCAAGAAGGCCGAGCTGATGGAAGGCATACCTTCCAATTTCGGAAGACACGCAGCCGGTATCATAATAGGCGACTCAACACCCCTTTCATCCATTGCTCCCATAATGATGGTACCTACATCGGACGGGACAATGGAACCGGCCATCCAGGCGGACATGAACGAGGTAGAGGGTGACCTGCACCTACTCAAGATGGACTTCCTCGGACTTACCAACCTCGACGTCATCACGATGACAATGAGGATGGTAACGGAAGCCACAGGCACTGTTATCGACCCTTACGCTATCCCCTTTGAAGAGGAAGTGTTCGAGGGTATCTATGCGGCAGGGAACACGAACTTTGTGTTCCAGTTTGAATCGGACGGCATGAAGAAGATGTTAAGGAGCTTCACCGCCACCGATAAGAAGGGTATCAGATTCGAGGACCTCGTAATGCTCGTAGCGGCATACCGTCCCGGACCCATGCAGTATCTTGACGGCATCATCGAAGTCAAGACAGGGAAAAGGAAGGCATCATATGCCATACCCGAGCTTGAACCCATCCTCAAGGACACATACGGCGCGGTAATCTACCAGGAGCAGGTTATCCGTATCTGCCAGCAGCTGGCAGGGTACTCGCTCGCACAGGCAGACAACGTGCGGAAGTTCATGTCGAAAAAGAAGATGGACAAACTGGTCCATGAGAAGGAAAGCTTCGTGACGGGAGACCCCAAACGAGGCATACCCGGCTGTGTAGCGAAGGGCATCGACAAGGAGAAGGCTGAAAAGCTCTTCGACGAGCTGATCGAATTCGGTAACTACGCGTTCAACAAGTCCCATGCGGCTTTATACGCATTCGTTAGTTACATAACAGCGTACCTGAAGTACCACTACCCGAAGGAATTCCTTTCAGCAGCAATAAGCACCTACGGCGACAAGCTCACCCAGTTCAGCCGTGACTGCGAGACTTTCGGAATAAAAGTCTACGGTCCCGACATAAACGAATCCGGGGAATACTTCAAGCCTTACGGTGAAGGCATCATCTACGGGCTCCGCTCGATAGTGGGTGTTTCCGCACCCGCAGCAAAGATCGTTGAGGAGAGGGAAGCGAACGGACAGTTCACTTCGCTCGAGGATTTCGTGACAAGATGCATGCCTGACAAGACTACGGCAGAAGGCCTTGCATATTCAGGTGCCTTCAAGGCGTTTACGGCAAACCGTACCCAGCTCGCAGAGTACCTTCAGAAATACAGGGATCTTGTAAAGAAACACGCAGGCCTTGTAGCAAAGAGGGACGAAGCGGCAAAGGCACTCACCACCATAGAGGGAGAGGACGCACAGGCAAAGGCATTCGCGGCAATGGAGAACATCCTCGGCGAGATCAAGCTTGCGTCCGCAGTGCTTGAAGGAACCAGTTTTGATACCGTTGAACCCGAACCCACCAGATCCATCCTCGAACTCGAGACGAAAACCCTTAAGTCATGGGTATCAGCCAACCCCCTCGACGATTACGCCGAAGAGGACTTCACGGCAAACGGATGTACTCCCGTCGAGACTGCAGTAGCAGGCTTCGGTACTTTCGGAGGAGCCGTTTCCGAGGTGACCGAGCTCAAGACAAGGGCAAGGGGCGAGAAGTTCTGCGTGTTCACGCTCACCGACCATACCGGCTCACTCAACGTGATGCTCCCTCCCTCGGATTACGAGAGATACAAGGACAGCATCAAGGTAGGCGAGATCATCAAGGTACAGGGCAAGGTAGGCGAGATCATCAAGGTACAGGGCAAGGTAAGCGAGAAGGTCATCGAGAGCGGTGACAGCGTAGAGACCGAGCTCCAGCTCGTCATCAAGAAGTGCTGGACAGGTGCGATAAAGCCCGCAGTGAAGAAAAAGGTTCTTTACATCAAGTGCGGTGAAGGCTTCGGCTATATCGATACATACGAAAAGGTCGAGGCTCACAGGGCCGGGCAGGGCGAAGGCGGATATATGTTCGTCATCACAGACGGCATCACCGCCCACCGCGGTACCTTCAGGGTATCCGGCGACATCTGCGCGGACACTTCACTTGAGTGCAGACTCGCATAAATCATCAACAAGAGAGACAGGACATCCTGCCTCTCTTTTTTTGTCCGTGGCGCGTACACTTGAAATGGAAATCATATTTCACTATATGGGATATTATAAATAAGAAGTTCCGGAGGTAAAAGGCTTATGCCGAAGCTCGTCGTACTGATGCTGACCGTGCTCGTGACAGGCGCAGTCCTCGCTGTCATCATCAAGAGGAAGTCAAGGAAGAAATTAGAGGAATATAATGAAAAGGCACGTTTAAGGAACGAAGCGAACCTGCTCGTGTCGAGATACAACCGTGCGGTACAGGAATATGAGGATGTAGCCCGCCAGCTCGCAGCAAAGCTCGACAACACCCATGATGCAGATGCGAGGGGTAAGGCGAACGAGCTCATGACAGGGTTCGAGGCGGCGAGGAACACCGTCTTCGACATGCTCTCATCAATGAACATGGATGAGCTCGATGCAGGTGATATCTTCGATGTCAACAGCAGGGCAGAGAGCAGCATATACAACATGGAAGAAGCGATAAAGGCGCTCCGGTACATCCGCCCCGTACGCCACGAGATAGAGGACGAGCCGTTCGATTACTCGAAGGTCTCCAACGCGAATGTAGGTTTCTTCAGTGGATGCAGGACAAAGGATGCCCTGAAATCACGTTACCGTGACCTTGTCCGCGCCTTTCACCCGGACAGCGGGCACGGCGATTCCGACACGCTGATAAAGATAAAGGAAGAATACGAGAAGGAGCTTGCCACATATGAATAAGAAGAAAAAGAAAAGAGTCCTGAATGAGAAAGCCCCGACAGGCAAATACTGGGGCACGTTCGCAATCCTCGCGATAGACGCGATAGTGCTCATAGTCCTGCTGATCTACGCCGGCTCTTTCCTCATTACGTCTCTTACGAGGGCAAAAACTATACCGCCTCTGACACTGCCTATACTGTTCAGGTTCTGGCTCCCGGCACTCGTATGCGTGGCAGCGGGCATAGCGTTCCCGTTCCTCAACAGGAAGTACCTTGCCGCCCGTGACGAATACGAATACGACAGTTTCGGACGCTCAAGAAAGAAGAACTTCAGCAACATGTCAAAAGCCGAGCGTGACGCGATAGAGCGCCAGAAGATAGCCGATGACGAGAGGCTCATATCGTCCGCAGCAATAAAATCCGCAACGCATACCGGTCCCGACAACCCCGACGAGGAGATGAAGGGCATGATAGGCCTCACACAGGTAAAGAAGAGCATAGCGGATCTCGCCGCACAGATGAGCTTTGACGAACAGACCGAGGACGATGCACAGCTCTCGAAAGAGAAACAGTCATACCATATGTGCTTTTCCGGCCCTCCCGGAACCGGCAAAACGACCGTTGCCAGGATAATCACATCCTACCTATATAAATACAATGTCATAGACGAGAACAAATGCCTCGAGGTGGACGGCAATATGTTCCGCGGCGACACTCCTGCCGAATCGACACAGAAGACACAGAAACTCATTCTCGCCGCAATGGGAGGAGTGCTGTTCATAGACGAGGCGTACGCACTCGTAGGCAACACACAGAACAGGGAAGTGGTGGCCACCATAATCAAGATGATGGAGGACTATCGTGACGGGTTCGTACTGATCCTCGCCGGTTATGAGGATGAGATGAAGCAGCTCATATCCACCAACCCCGGTTTCAAGTCAAGGATAAGGCACTATTTCACGTTCCCCGCATACTCGCCGTCAGAACTTGACGATATATTCCGCGTTATGGCCGGTAAGATGGGATACGCCGTAGAAGGTGACGCATACCCGCTGTTCGAGGAGTACATGGCGCAGGAGGCAAGGACGAAATACTTCGGCAACGCCCGTACCGTCCGCAACTGCCTCGAAAGCTCTATACAGAAGCACAAGTCGAACTTCATGCAGGGAGTCATATCTTCCGAGAAAAAGTACATCCTCTGCAGGGCGGACATCTGCTTCGAGAAAGGCATAGTATAAAAATACAGGGCTGCTGCCTGTGGGCGGCGGCTTTTTTATTGCCCGGGAACACATACGGACCATGCCGGTGCATGATAACGTCCGCGGGAACGTGGTTAGTGAACGGAAATACATATTTCCGCACGTAGGGAAGAGTTATAGGAAGGTGGATTCATATGAAAGATTATCTCGAGGCTATGTACGCGGCTCAGGAAGTGGGCACGGGCAAAGAGAAGGAGCAGGACAGGGGGATAGTGCTGCTGTTCCATGAACTCGGGAAGCCACACGGTGTGATAACGGGCGAGATGAGGCGCGGATACTCCAAAGCCCTCTCACAGCTGCCACAGGGTCCGAGGCTTGTGTTCCGTCTGAGGGCGGGTGCGTGCCTCACGTTCGACAGGATAGCGGCGGTATGCCGGAGCATGAACAATATCAGCGGCAGCAAACAACTGCCCGAGACCATATCCGGAGTAAGGCAGGCATTTATAAAGGCCGAGACGCTCCTGCTCGGATCGGACTTATGGAAATACATAGAAAAAGGCTATGCCGAAGCCGTGATAGAGGACGGAATAACCGCACAGGTGGCGGATCTTGCCTCTGAGGACGAGATGTACAGCCTGCCGAAAGCGATCCGTGACGCGTTGAGAAGGAACGGGATCAAGTCCCTCGATGACGAACGCCTGACTGATAAAGAAAAACGCAAGAAACTCAGCGGGATAGGACCGAAGAAGATGTCGGCGATATGCTCGTATATCGGACTGGACTGACATTCCCCGGAAATAAGGGGACGACGTGCGCGGATACATACTGTCCCATGAGAAAAAAACAAGGGGATGCCCGATATGGATAATAAGAAAAGAATGATACTGGCAGGCACGCTCATGGCAGCAGCGCTGCTCATGTCTTCGTGCGGCAAAGATACGGAAACGGCGCAGGACGAACCTGTGGCGACACCCGCCGCAACGGAGACCGTGACCGAGCCCGCCGAAATGATAACGGAAGTACCGGGGAAAACGGAAGAGGAACCGTCCTATACCAGGATCACCTTTGCGGACTTAAGCGAAGGCACTGTAAAGGACGGTCACGTGTCTATTACGGGATATGTCTGTGCCTCGGACGGCGGAGCCATGCTCGCGGATCTTCCGGGAGTATGCGGAACATCTTTTATTTCCCCTGTCACCGTAATACTTGATGAGTCCGGTACACCGGTACCGGCAGGAAAAGAGGTGACGGTAAAGGGAACCCTCAGAGGCCGCGTGCTCACCGTGGAATCTGCCGTTCCCGTGGATACCGGATGGAACAGGCTCGCAGATATATACGCAGTATATTCGGGACGTTCCTTTGCGGAAGCCTATGCCGGATATGACGCATATATGGTCACCCTCTGTACATGGCAGTACATGGCAGCAGGTGAAACCGGCAATGTAAACCCCGAGCAGGCACTTGCGATGCTAAGTTCGTACGATACCGGCAGTTTTACGGATGATATCATCCGCGCCTCAAAGGACTGCGGGAAAGTAGGAGAGATATTCGGCGAATACGCGGAAGCGGTACAGGCTCTTGAGAAAAAAGCACTGGATGCACTGGGGAACGGCGGTTACTCATTTGACGAAGCCTCTGGTGTATATATGCCCGATAGCGGAGAAGATTACGGCAGCAGCTACGGAGCGACAAGACGAAGGCTCCAGGAAAGCCTTGCCGGACAGATAAAAGCAGAATAAAACGGAGGACAGGCGTATGGGATACTACTACATACAGGTACAGTTCGTTAACGGAACAATGAGCGGATACCGCTCCAACACACAGCCCTCATACAGCGACGCTATGGAATCATTCATACTCGCGACTGAACAGGGCGGGACGGTATGGCTCCCCATAAAGAACGTGATAAGCATAGAATGGCGTTTTACGGAAGCGCCTGAGCCTGACGGAAAGGAGGACTAAAGATATGGCAGACTTAAACAGCAGCATTAACGGCTCCGGCGAGCCCAACCTCGCACAGATGGCCAAGTACACTATCGCACTGCAGGAATCCTTCGAGAATATAAACGATGCTCTCAGCCAGCATGAGGCAGGGTTCATCAATGAGAAGACCGCTCTGAAGATGATCAGCGATATAGTGAGAAAGGTCTGTAAGGACTAAAAACAAGGAGAAGCAGGGGGAATAATGAAGACTCTCATAATCACAGAAAAACCCTCGGTAGCGAGGGAATACGGCAAGATCCTCGGAGTGCCTGACGAAGGCACCTCGAAGGGCTACATGGAATCCGACAGCTATGTCATAGCATGGTGCGTAGGCCATCTCGTAGCAATGAGCTATCCCGAGAAGTACGACGAGAAATACAAGAAATGGTCTCTTGACGATCTCCCGATAATCCCGGATGAGTATCTCTACGAAGCCATACCCTCCGTGGAAAAGCAGTTCGGGATCCTCAAGAAGTTCATGAACTCAAAGGATATTTCCGAGATCTACTACGCAGGCGACTCCGGACGCGAAGGAGAATACATCGGGCGTCTCGTAAGGCAGATGTCGGGCGTGCGTCCCGGTATCGTGGAAAAACGTGTATGGATAGACTCGTTCACAGAGGCAGAGATAAGAAGAGGCCTTAGGGAAGCAAAGCCCCTTTCGGAGTACGACAGCCTCTCCGATGCCGCATACGAACGTGCAAAGGCTGACTGGCTCACCGGCATGAACTTCTCGAGAGGACTCACATCGAAGTTCGGAAGGGCGTTTAACACCGCGATCCAGTCGGAAAAATACAAAGGCATAGCCGTAGGGCGTGTAATGACCTGTGTATTGGGAATGGTAGTAAGGCGTGAGCTCGAGATAAAGAATTTCAAGCCCACCCCTTTCTATAAGGTAAATGCATCGTCCGCGAGCCCCGCGCTCACGCTCGAATGGCATACCTCGGATACATCCGAGTACAATAACAGTCCCAAACTGTACAATGACAAGGGCTTCAAGGAAGAGGCGGACGCACAGAGGCTTACCGCGTCACTTCCCAGGACCCTTACGATAGAGGCACAGAAAAAATCAAAGGAGTCGAAAAAGGCTCCCTTGCTATTCAACCTTGCGGAGCTCCAGGACTTGTGCACGAAACTGTTCAAGATAAGCCCCGATGAAACCCTCGCAATAGCACAGAGCCTTTATGAGAAAAAGCTCACGACATACCCCCGTACCGATGCGAGAGTGCTCTCCACGGCAGTCGCAAAGGAACTGGATACCAACATAGGCGGTCTTAAGACATTAGGCGGAGAGATAGAAGGATTCTGTAATGAAGTCCTTACATCAGGGACATGGAAAGCCGTAGAGAAGTCACAGTACACCGACGACAAGAAGATCGCCGACCACTACTGCATAATCCCTACCGGCGTGACAGGAGCTGCTAAAGACCTCAGTGAACTTGAAGGGAAAGTGTACGACCTTATAGTAAGGAGATTCCTGTCCATTTTCTTCCCTCCCGCTGTATACGCAAAGATAGCCATTGAGGCATCCGCAGTACATGGTTCATATAAGTCGATGTTCTCCACATCGGAAAAGGTGCTCACGGATCCCGGCTACCTCAAGGTTGCAAAGGGCATCATCGTAAAGGAAGAGAAAGATTCCGAAGAAGACGATGCCGAAGAGGATGATGACGCAAGAGCACGCAAGATAAAGGCACTCGAAGCACTCACCGAAGGTTCGCGCCTTGATGTTGGATACAACATCACAAAAGGCGAGACAAAACCTCCCAAGAGATATACTTCAGGCTCCATGGTGCTTGCCATGGAGAATGCCGGAAAGCTCATAGAAGATGAAGAACTCCGTGCCCAGATAAAAGGATGCGGAATAGGAACGTCTGCAACGAGAGCCGGTATCATAAAGAAACTCATAGACGACGATTATATAAAACTGAACAAAAAAACACAGGTACTCACCCCCGCGCCCGCAGGAGAATACATCTATAACCTGGTACTCCCCATACTTCCCGAATTATTCTCACCGGAGATCACGGCATCATGGGAACAGGGTCTCGAGAACATAAGGGCCAAGACCATAACCGCGGGAGAGTACAATGACAAGACCAATGCCTACATAACGAAGGGTGTCGGTCTTATCAAGGCAGCCGCAGCACCCGCTATGCCCGCGGCCTCACCGGCAGCATCGGCTGAGGCGAAGAAGTGCCCGAAATGCGGAGGCGAAACCGTGCTCGGCAAGTTCGGCTGGTACTGCAAGGCAAAATGTGGCTTCTACCCGAAACAGAAAGTATTCGGACGCGAGCTAACCGATAAGGAGGTCGAGAAACTCCTGTCAGGCAAAGAAGTATCGTTCACTTCCAATGGCAAGAAGACGACTGTACTCCCCGAAATAGTGGAGCGTGAGTGGCAGGGCAAAAAGTATCTTAACTGGAAGACAAAATGAATAAATAAAGCATAGGCTGAATTGTCAGCCTGCCGTAAGGCGAAACCCGTGCTGAAAGAGATGAGCCCGCATATGCGGAAAGCCTCCGTACGCACGGCCCTTGAAAACTGAATATTTGGCCCTTTGGAGGGTTGTAATTTCACAAGGGTACAAAGGAGAATATAAGAACGGGGTTTGGCTATACGACCTTTGGAGGGTTGTAATTTCACAAGGGTACAAAGGAGGTAGGTTTAATTCTTTGGTGTATTCGGTCCTTTGGAGGGTTGTAATTTCACAAGGGTACAAAGGTGATTTGTGACGTTTCATATGTGTGATATTCCTTTGGAGGGTTGTAATTTCACAAGGGTACAAAGGAATGGTGTGATACTTATCCTCAATGTCCGGCCTTTGGAGGGTTACTATTTTACAAGGGTACAAAGGTAAGTATTCAAGTGAACAGGCATATGTTTAATTTCGCCTATTAGATACATATTCACAATAAATAAAAAGATCGTGCACATAATGTCATAACAGAACAGGAGGCATGAATGCTTGATATATCAATCCTCGAAAATGGGGCATTCGTTCCAAACGACAGGAAAAATATGGTCGATTTTCTTCTTCGTACCGACGCTGAACAGAAATGGACTACGGCCAACACGGCGAACAACGCTTATTATACCGCAGGGCATAAATACGAGTCCATCCCCGAACTGGAAGACCGCAGGTACTTTCGCAGGGACGTACTCATGGCGATGAAGGACTGTCCACCTGACAGCCTCGCCTGTGACAAGTACACCGTGACTATCTGGAAAAAAACAGGAGACGTGTCCTTTGCGGACATCCTAAAAACTGTCGCATACGAGATAAGGGATTATAAAGGGGCAGAAAACTTCTTCGCTGAATCCTATATGTTCGCACTCCATACGGAAGACCGGCTGTATCTGACCGTATACCGCCTCTACCATGACGACGGTATAGTTAGGGCTCCTCTTACAGATCCGCTCATAGACCTGTCGGAAGAGGAGCTCGACGAGCGGTACCTCGGCGCGGACTCCGGGCATGAACGCGAGGAACAGGAAGCCGGGGACGACTTGGAGATTTAGTTTTTCATCCGGCAGTGAACATATTCCCTTCACAGGCATAAAAGCCATGAAGGAAAGGAGAAAAAACATGCAGATCAAGTTATACGAAGAAAAGAAAAAGGACGGCCAGACAGGGAGAATCCTCATCATACTTGATGAACCCGGAGCTGACCTTGCGGAGTTCGTGAAGAAATACGTAGGTTCGCTCGGCGGAGCACAGAAAGCTATCGAGACCGTAGCACCCGGTATATCCGAGCCCGTTCCCGAAGAACCCGAGAGAAAGCCGGACGTACAGGCAGACACCTCGGTAAAGCCCGCAGCACCTGCAAAGACTCAGGCGACAAAGGAAGAGGAGCTCTTCCCCGATGCTCCCGTACCTGAGCCCAAAGCAAAAGCGCCTGCCAAGCCGGCAGAAGCACCCAAGAAGGAAGCCCCTGCACCCGCAGCAGAGCCCGATCCCTTTGAGGAAGTCAAGGAACTCTGGGAAATGCTGGACGGAGATTCTCAGGAAGAGTTCCTCGCCAACTACGGCGCAGGATGCCTTGAGGATATCGAGCCCGACAGCCTTCCTGTCCTCCTTGAGGATATCAAGGGAAAAGTCTTCGGATGATGGAAAAATGACAAAAAGCACCCTTTACAGGGTGCTTTTTCGTTTGCCCCCAAAGCCCGCACTACCATTCCGCATGACATATTATAAGGGAAGGGACAGGCTTATCCAGCCCTGAAAAAACCTTGATAAAACAAAGGAGAAGAAGATAAGATGATGGCGAGACCTGTTAGGTTCGGCGGATTCCGCAGCAACAAATACAATTCCCATAAGACCGAGTTTGACGGCATAGAGTTCGACTCGAAATTTGAGGCTAAAAGGTACAGTGAGCTTAAATTCCTTGAACAGACGGGCGAGATAACCGGCCTTGAGCGGCAGGTGGAGTTCGAACTCATACCCGAACAGAGGGAGCCCGATACATACGGCCCGAAGGGCGGGCTTCACCGCGGAAAGGTCATAGAGAAGAAGTGCTCCTATATCGCGGACTTTGTATACGACAGGAACGGTGTGACCATAGTCGAGGACACTAAAGGAATGCCCACGAAGGATTACCGGATCAAGAAGAAGCTGATGCTCTACGTATGGGGAATCCGCATCACCGAGAGTCACCGCTGACCGGATTCCCCCGGAAATGTACGCGGACGGAACGGAAAGTCATAATACCAGTGCAAAGGTGTACCACAGTAGATGGTACATCCGCGCTGGTTTTTTATTTATACGGAAACAGATTAGGAAAGCATAAATAATGAAAAGAGAGGTATGGAAATGACTATGGACACATCACAATTCCTGCCCAGGACGAAAGTCGTAAAGGCAGACAACCCCACCATCCCCGGTACGGAGATCCTCGGTATCGACCTCGGGTACTCATCCATCAAGACATCGTTCGGCAAGGGCTATGTTACCATTCCCGGTTTCTGCCGCAGGATGAAGGGAGAACTCTTCGGACAGCTCGCAGATAATGACATCGTGTATGAGGCTGACGGCATGAGATACCAGGTAGGACAGCTCGCGCTGAACTCCCTTAAGCCCGGAGAGAACGTGGACGAGGCAAGCTTCTACGGCCGTGAACATTACTTAAGGAACGAGTTTCTCGTACAGTTCAGGACTGCTGCCGCGCTCTCATTCTGGAATCATGAGATAACATCACCGCTCAAAGTGACCACAGGACTTCCTCCCGCATACATAGACGAAGATTCCGACTACCTTAAAGGCGCCCTCGCAGGACAGCATACGTTCACAGTGCACTGGGGCTCACAGACAAAGAAGTTCAGTTTCACCGTGGAGCGTGACGACATAGACACGATCATACAGCCCATGGGCACATTCTTCTCGGTCGGCATGAACGACAAGGGCGAGATGACGCCCCTGCTCAAGAAATACTGGAGCTCAAACGTGATGATATTTGACGGCGGCTTCGGCACGCTCGACATCTATCTGCTCCGCGGAAACGAAGTTGAGCGCAGCACCACTGACGACAACCTCGGCATGAAGAGGGTGTTCGACGAAGTCCGCAAGGCTCTCTATAAAGACCACAATATCTCCGTGACCATACCCGAGATAATGAGTTGTCTCGGCACAGGCAAGATCCGCAGGGTGAACAAGAAGACACTCTCCGCGGAGGAGATAGACTTCAGCTCATACATAAAGACTGCCAACCGCATAGTGGCACAGGAAGCGCTCGACTCCATAAGAATGGATCTCGGCAGTGTGGACAACCTCGTACTCACCGGCGGAACGGGCGCGGCATGGTTCCATATATTCGAGGACAAACTCAAGAACCTGACATCTGCCGGAGTACTCAACCTCATCCCCGGCAATGCGATGAACCTTTCGCTCCCGTATTACCTCTCGAACGTACGCGGGTACTACCTCAAGCGCTACTATCAGGAAGCGCACAGGAAGGCCTGAGAGGGGTGATGCAGGATGAAGGTGACCGTAAGGCTTTACAGGCAGCATGACATGGACCTGCTGTCGCTCTACATGAACGATGCGTTCGATTTCACCAGGGAAATGAAACATTCGGTGTTCGCCATGGTAAGGAATGAGCCGTATGAGATAAACGTGCCGAGCTACAGTGCATCGAGGCAGTATCTGAGGCGTATGTACCATCTCCACATCATAATACCGGATAGTGCACAGGACGTTATAAAGAAGCTTGCGGAAGTCCGCAAGGGTCAGACCTGCAGCTTCTTCAAGGCAGCCATGAGGGCGTGCCTCTCATCGTTCCCGTACGGGGCATACTTCGGAGGTGACGGGTTTACCCTGAGCAAGGCCGAGGAAACGGAACTCGTGAACGCAGAGCGTCAGGAAGCATACGACAGTAAGAAGAAAAAGGAAACGCCAAAGCCTAAAAAGACCGCCGCCAAGCCGGCAAAGAAGGTTCCCGCGGATACGGAAGTGACGATAAAGCCCGTAGTGGAGTTCCCCGACGGGGATACCCTTCCGGAGCCCATACCGTTCGAAAACCTGCCCATACCGGAAACGGAAGACGACTATAGCGGCATAGTGGACGACGACGAGGGCATGGCTCTGTTCGATGCCATAGACAGGGTGGCAGGCGGCTCAAGATAGAATCAGAATATATAAGGAAGGCGGACATAAACGATGAAGAATGAGGAAAGAAGCTACTTAAAGAACGCGATAGCAGAACTCGCACTCTACTGCAGGTCGAGGAAGATACCCGCAGCGTTCATCTTCGCGGAGAACCGCGAGGGGGCGAAGAACCCCGAGACCGTATACGACAAAACCATAATCACCCCCCTCCAGTGCGGGGTGGATCTCCACGTAGACCACATCTCGCCACTGCTCGCGGTGGGGCTCGGATTTACTATGGTACCTACGAAGTATGCGGATAACTTCTACAACTTCGATGACGATTTACCCGAACAGGAAACGGATAAGGAAAAGTAAACGGCAGCATTGTATGAGGGCGCCCGGCAGGCGTCCTTTTTACATTTAATAAATTCTTAATATACGGACGGTGCTTTTTTGCATGTCCGTGAACATATTGTAAAGGACACACGAGAGAAAAGGAGAAAGGAGGAAAGCACGTGTACTCGTTAAGTGAAAACTGGAAATCCGAAGGACATACCCTTGAAGGCTTTGCAAAGCTGATAAGGGGCCTGTCACAGATCACGTTCGCGGAGCGGATACCATCCGTTGCCGAACTTGACCTTGTATGGACAGGCGATCCCGGTAAGAACCACCGGGCATATGTCCAGGGGAAAGAATATTTGATACGCCGCAGTAATGCGGAATCGTATCTTGAGATCCAGGATGAAGTAACGGACGCGGTGATGTACGAGAAAGAACTGTACTTCTGCACGCGTCCGGCCATAACCGATATCGGAAGGCTCGCCGGCATAGGCGGAACAAGATTTTGCCAGCCGTGTCCCGAAAGAACACGATACCTGTCGGTAAAGCTCTGCGATATGCAGGTCAAGGACACTTCAGCAACCCTGGTGTACCGTAAAAAAGGAGCTACGAAGCTCCTGCTCGGCATCCGAGGGAAATCGTTCACGCTCCACAACATGCAGGCAGCCGTACAGGCGGCCACATACCTGTGTGAGAAAGAAGGTTTCCGGGCGGAGCGCTGGGAAGCGACAAATGTGGACGGAGTTACATTCATCGCCGTAAAAGACAGGATGTACGTCCGCATAACCGACACAATGTCGGGGAATGCGTCGTTCACAGCGGAAGCGGGGCTCAGGTTTGCCCCCGGAGTATACGCACCTCTGAGTGCGCATACCGTAGAACACAGGGGCATACGTGAAGACGCCCCCATAACAGCAGTAACACTTTCATTAAAGGAAGCCCGTCCCCTCGCAGAAAAGGCTCTGAGCCTCGAGAACAAAGGCATATCCTCAATGGAAGAACAGAAACACCTTCTTGATGCCATCTGGAAAGCAGAGGGTGCAGATTCAAGAAGGGACGGCGTCGTCGGATCATTCAAGAAATCCCACGACGAAGAGATCAAAAGCATCGTGCCGCCTGCAGAAAACAGGCTGATGCTCCTGGAAGCGGTATATTCGCTTCCTGCGGTACTGGATGCCTCGATGATGAATTCATCGGAAGGCATGCCACAAACAATAAAAAGCGTTGAGGCACTCCTCGGCGCTTAATGAGAAAAGGAGAAAAACATTATGAACATCGTTAAAAACGGAAATTTATTAGTAATTGCCGCAGAGGTCAAGAAGGTAAAGCCCGGTGAGGGCAAGTGCAGCCTACTACTCAAGGATAAAGTTTACAATCCCGAGACAAAAACAGAGGAAGACCGCGAGCTCTGGGCAAACGCCTTCAACCGTGAAGGCGGATACCCCACGGCAGACAGCTGCATGAAGCTGCCCGTGGACACCACGGCAGTTTTCTCCCTATACGTTGACGGAGACAAGTGCTACGTCAACAGCGTTCGCCGTGCAGGCATCGTCCCCATCGTTCTCAAAAAGGAAGGCGAGGAAGACGAGAAGGCCTGCGTACTTGTGGGCGTTGCATGTAATCTTCAGACAAGAGAAGTCAACAAGAAAGACGGCTCAGTCACCAAGGTTACATACGTGAGCATCCCCATCCACGTACCTTCGGGTAAAGGCGGAGACGAGTTTGAGACCGAGTGGCACAGAGTATCCTTCTGGAACTCGGACAGCCGTCCCGACTTTGCAGAGAAGATGGCAAAACTCCTCAAGGACAAGCCCCGTGTTGCGATCCTCGCATCCGAGGCTGAGAAGGACGAATGGACAAACCGTAATGGCGGACAGGAAACGTCCTACACCCATTACGGACGCCGCGTCGAGATCCTTCCGGCAGCAAAAGGCTTTAAGAAGGAAGACGAAAAGCCCGTGAACACCGCAAAGAACGCTTCCGCACCCGCCGCACCTGCAGAAGAGGAAAATCCTTTCGAGGGAAATCCTGATGCTGTCATGGTAGGCCCTGTTGAGGACTTCCTGTGCACACTCTCCATGAAGTATGCGAAGAACCCCAAGAAGTTCTCCGAGATAGTCAAGGACGAGAAGGCGAAGGGCTGGATGCAGATCGTGGTTAAGCGTATGGCTGAGACCGTCACGGATGAGCCTGTAGAGGGCACAATCTCCACAAAGGAACAGCTTGACCGTATTGCACGCTACATAGCTTAAATTTCAACTCCTAAAAATGCAGAGGGCACCCGCAAGGGTGCTCTTTTTGTTTCCGCGGGTCTCATATTTATGCCTGATAAAAGGAAACGCATATTCACCGTAAAGGATTTACGGTCTTAAAGCACCCGCCCGGGTGCAGGAAAGCGAGGCAGTGATATGTCGGAAGCAACATTCGAGGGAAGCATCGTTGCAACGATGTCAAACAATTACAAAGATTACCGTGACCGCCAGGACAACATAGTAACCGGCATCTCGGCAAAAGTAGATAAATACCGCAAGCAGGACGTTTCAGAGATAAGGAAGGCCCTTGATGCGACCACGCCCAAAAACATCGCGGACAGAGCCGTGTACCATACCATGCAGGAATATTACAGAGCCGCACCCCAGACCTTTGAGGGCGACAGTTACGCAAGCACCGGATACGGCGAGGTACACAGGAAGGCTATGCCCCTCATTGTCGCAGCCGGCATAGGCTACCGTGCGGCAGCGCTCGAAGAAGCGGTAAACAGTTCCCGGGAGTATTTCGCGGCAGACAACGGGAAGCACGCGGATGAACTGCTGAACTACGGGCTTAACGACAGCAGCTCGAACCAGCTCATGTCCGCCTATGGCAAGAACCCTAACGACAAGAGCATGTCCTTTCAGAAATACGACTCTCCTGAGGAACTCGCAAGGATTGAGTCGAGCCTCGACGCAGATCTGAACCTTACGGCACAGGCGAACATGAAGTTCGAGATTGACGGGAAAATCATCGAAAAACAGGTCACAATGACCTATTCCGTGGATGAGTGCAGGGAAATGCTCAAAGACGGCGCATTCAAGGACGGTGTAGACCCGGAACTCTGCAATGCCTATGTTAAGAACTACGAGATCCTCGAAAGCAGACAGCTGTTCCGCGATGATATGAACAAGGTAAGGACCGGCAAGTTCGCGGATGACCACGACCGCACCCTCGTCATAAACAGGTTATCGAACATGGGTGATACCGCGATCGTGAACGAAGCATCCACCGTGAGGTTCGTGAACAAGAACGGTGTAGTCAGCATGGACATCGACTCATTCGATCAGGGCGAGCATGTGTATTCCGAACTGAAGCTCCGCGGTGAGACAAGCCAGAAGAAGATGCTGGACAAACTCGACGGGCTTGATGTGTCCAAGGGGCAGACACACATCCTTGACACCCTTTCTGATGACATGGGAAGCGTTATCCAGACAGACAGTCTTACTGATATGAAACTCAGTGGTATCTACCATGGTGACACCACACTCATCGACAGGATGACCAACCGCAAGGTCGCGAAAATACTTGACGCGGATGCAAGGGGCGAAGGCGACCTTGTGACAGAGGCGATGTGGCTCCGTGGCGGGAGACATAATATATTCGACTTAAAGCCAAGTGAACTCAACAAAACGGAGCTTAAGGAGTTCAAGGAACAGCTCGTGCAGGCAGAGAAATACCATGACATGGTTTCCCAGCACATGCTCCGTCTTGACTACCACCTGCAGAACGACTCGGCATTCAGGGCTGCGAACGCATCAAAGATACTCGATTCACGTGCGGCCATGTTCTCCAACCAGGGGCATCTGCGGGAGATGCTCGATGCACTTAAGATAGACGAAGGCGCAAAGGATGAGGCCATAGACAAGTTCATGGGTTTCCTTTCTGACAGGGAAGCAACTTTGAACAGACTGCAGGGAGCAGGCTTTATCAAGGATTTCTCTGCTTCCGGTGTAGGCAAACTCTCGGCCGTATCGACCACGGAGGAAGTAAAGGCCGTTCTTGCTGCATCAGCTACCGGCACGGTAGCCGTGACTGTCACCAAAGGCAAGGAAGCTGTCCCGTTGAGCCTTGATGAACTGTCAAGGGATTACACGAAGTACATGAACCTTAAGGGCAAGAATCCTGCGGATCTCAAAGGTACAGACCTCGACATATTCAACCGCTTCAGCGGCATAGAAGGCAAGTACGGAGCTGAACAGCTAAAAAAGGACATGGAGTTCATAAGAAATGGCGGATTAAACGGCAGGACTAACTCTTTCTCGGGCGTAGCAGAGACACTGAACGCGTTCGCAAAGACATCTGATAGTAAGAACCTGCTCGCGGCCGGTCTCCCGGGCGGTGCATTCCCGTCCGATCTTAAAGATCTCTCAAAGCGCGTCGCATCCCTCCCGGAATTCGTGGGAGAGGGTTTCGGAGATACCGGCGCAGCCGCTTACAGGGAGCTGTTCCAGGGATATGTAGGTTCGCTCGCGGTAGTGAACGACAAGAACAAGATAGTGTTCACATCATTCGCAAGGCTCGACAACATGTCCTCAGCGGATAAGGCTCTTACGCGCTCAAAACGCGGCGGCAAGCAGTATGCGAAGAACATGGCAATAAAGCCCATAAGGCAGGACGAGGACATGAACGAATCCCTGTCCGTATCCGGAAGGGTCAAAGATACCGGTTCCGTAGCATATCAGAGGACGCTGTCAAGAAGAGTGAACAACAAGATCGCCGACAAGTTCTTCACCCCGGGAATGAATGTAGGTGAAGCCCAGCAAGGTGTCGCGGACGCAGCGCGCGCCCTTGAAGCCGCAAAAGCCAAGGGTGACAATGGCCTGATACGTGAAGCCGAAAAGGCCGTCAGGGAAGCTAAAGGCAAGCTCGACCTCGCTAAATTCGAAACCGAGACGCAGAAACTCGCCCGCACTGGAAAACTTAAGCAGGCCACAGCCCGCAAAAAACTCGGGATGGGCCGTTACAACAGCCTCACCACAAAGATTGAAAGGTTCACGAAACCTATCACCAATATACTAAAGAAACCCGGAGCCCTTGCAAAGAGCGTCGTCACAAAAATAGCCGGTTCCGCACCCGTAAAGTTTCTCGGAGGGGCGCTGCTCACGCTCATCAAGGTGGATCTTGCCGCGATGCTCATGTGTGCACCTGTGCTCGTATTCTGCGGAATCGTGGATTTCGCGGCAGACAAGGTTCAGGGAGGTTTAACGGCAGCAGAAAACTTCTTTAACAATGACATAATGCCCGAGAACTTTGAACAGGAACCGTTCAACATAACAGGATTCCTCGAAATGTTCAAAGACTTCAATGATGATTTCACGAGCAAGAATGGAACATTCAGAAAAATAGATGATGCAGCATCCACTATGCTTGCATACGGAAACGACGGTGGAAATCTTAGATATTATGCGTTAAAAGAGATGGTAAAGAGTTTGAGTGATACTGACGGAATGGTTCAGAGAGGAATGGTAGACAACGCAACCAGACTTAACACAACGATCATCTTCAAACTCCACACCGGAGAGTACGACGAATACGGGAACGAAATAACAAAAACCGTAACAGCGTCGAAGGTCATGCTTACATCTGACGATGAAGACACAGATCCCGATTATCAGAAAGGAAGGGATGCAGAAGTATCTGTCACGATAGACGGAGACAAAATTGATACGACGGAGAATTTCCGCGAACTCGTATGTATGCTGACAGCCGCAATGCAATATGACTTCGTAAACTGCCCTTACGAATGGGGCGATCACGGAGAAGGAGATTCGTACAAGGGCAAGTGGACCGCCGCCAAAATGAAGATGATGATACGAATGATATACAAGGCTACACATTGGTACACCAAAGATTTTCAAGCATGGATGGAAGGCGGAGAAAAGGGCAACATTCAACAGAACCCGTATGAAACGGACATAAAAAAGGAACGAAAAGAAAATGTCTCTGAATCATTAAGGCTTAAAAATGGCTATACAATCGACGTAAAATGCACCAAAGATGAAACATATTACGAACGAAGAATAGAAGCCGTCTATAACGAAATGATACACATGTATGTGCTTAAAGGAAAGTCAGCATGGGATGAAAATATGTATATTCCCGGCGAAACCAATTACGGCCTTAATACCACACAGCTCAAAAAAGCAATAATCGCCAACATCGACGGGTATTATGAAAACGAAGAACCTTGGCAGCTTAATCCCGACGGCACCCCTGTTACCCAGATGCAGCAACAGCCAAAACAAAACAATGACGGAAGCATCGTCACTGACAGTAACGGCAAACCTGTCTACGAAGAAGTCGAAGTTCCCATAACTTATGTAGGATGGACAGGCGAAATGAGGGACACCAAAGTCTTTGAAAACGAAGTGGAATTCGAATCCGAGTTCGAGTTGCCAAAGAACCCGGAGAGAAAGAGAATTAACGGCCCGTCATACTATGTATCGGTTGTCTCAGATCCAAGTCTCAAATGGGTTAAATACAGCGCTACCTACGACTCACACGGAAGGCTTCTCAGTAAGAGAGAAACATATTACGATGACAATGGTAGAGAAACGGAAGAGTATATAGAAGAATATTCATATAACGACGCTCTTTATGAAAAATTAGCCAAGTTCGGTCTCGTATCGCAATCCGGCAGTCTCGAAGATGTCCGACTCGGATATGTCTCATACGACATGGATTATCATTACGGAGCAATAGCATACAGATATACCCATTATTATAAGGAAAAAGACTCTAATGGTGACGAGAAAGACGAAACAAGTACATGGAATTGGAGTTATAGCATCATAAATAACCCCCAATATACAACATTTTACGGAAGCACATCCGATTATACATTGTCAGACAGTCTTATCCAATATAAAGATTACAGTTATAATACACATAATAGTTCAAACAACTATAAAGGGTCAACATACACACACTCTTACGTATTCTATGATGGCGATACAGGAGCACCCCGAGGTTCATGTACACTTGATACATACGATTACGTGGATTATTGGGACAGCGAATGCACAAAGAAAAGGTCAGAACATACACATTCAAACTTCCCCACATCGTATAGTTCCGATGCTTTAGGGCTGTTAAGTGAAAATTACAGTTCATCGTGGTCGTACGCATATTGGAATGAAAACGGCACACTGGAAACGTCCAAGGGCGGTTCCGCATCCCATACTTCACTTTCAGAAAACTATTAAAACAAAGGGAAAGACATGAGCAATAAAACAAAAATCATACTGGCTGTTATCATTGCAGCACTTGTAATAACAATCATTATACTCACAAACATAACAAAAAACAAAGAATCAGCTCCGGTACAGACTACGGCGGAAACCACCGCTACGCCCATAGAACCGGTGCCGACTTCGGCACCTACGGAGGTTCCGACTTCTCAGCCAACCACAGTTGAGGAGACACCTACGGCTACGCCAACGGACGCTCCTACACCGACAGAGCTTACAGAAGAGCAAAAGCTTACAATAAAACTTCTGCAAGATCCATACAACCTTGAAGGAGAACCTCCTATGGAGTCTGTAACGGTCATCCGACACTCCGAACAGACTGCAAATCTTGACCGCAACAATATGTTCATGCTCGACGTTTCAGCAGAACTTGACGAGTTAGGCGTTCTTTATGTTCCACTTACGGTCACCTACGATGCCGAAGGAGAATATATCAAGAATGGTTACAGGACATGGTCTGGCTATGTGTCCGATAGGAAAAGTTCCAATGGCGGTTCCGCCGTCATATACGACTTTGACAAAGGAACGGTCCACAGTTATTCATATATCAGCAATTATGGAAGATACGAAGATGAAGGTGAACACAAGATAAAAAACAGCGTTACCGAAGAAAATTACAGTCCATGGCCAAAATACAATTTCTATGATATGTTCTCCGAGAAGCTTCCGCCGGAACTTAAAGAAACGGATACAGAATACATCATAGAGGGATTTACTACCACGAACGGTTATATGCACAATTCCGAGGCAGACCTCTTTACCGTTTCGACAAACCCGGACAATGGGTTTCAGTATCTCATAAAACTGACAATACATTACGATAAAAACACCCAGCGGATAAAAAGTTTTGACGCGGAAGTTAAGGGGAAGATTACACAGGAACTATTTGGCATAAGCAATGATCCGACAGCAGACAAAGTGGAGTCTGACGTAGGGCTTATAACATCCACTCTGCATGTCGAATTTACAAAATATAACGAAACAGTTCTCACAAAACTCGATGGGAAAGTTTATGTCGATGTAAATAAGTACAGAGACGAAAAAGACGAAATAAAGCCCGCAGAAATCATATACACATATACGTTTTCGGATGGCACGAAGCATTACTTCACGGAAGCCGAATGGAAGAAAGTGAACAATTTCTTTAACGAACAAAGCGGTAACGGAGGATACAATGACTTTCTCGACGAGATCAAATCAGTGAAAAATGACTTTGCGAATAAATACGTGGTCTTAAGAGACATCCCACCCGAACTAAGAGATGAATGGTGCCGGGAGGATAAGGAATGGGAGCAGGCCCTGGACAATTTATCAAAGCGTCCCGCCAATACGTTCACTATGAGTTATGAGCTTCCTCAATTCGCTGGATACTATAATACACCTCTTTATCCGTATCTTTGCGAATTGTTATTAAATGAAGAAGGAAAAATCAAAGCAGAATATACTGATGACATGTACACCGGCAAGGATTACGGATACTTAATAAGCATTGCACACAGTTGCTATGCCGACTTATTAGGTACGGAATTTATGCCTATGTCAAAACTCAAAAATATCACGAACTATAATCCCGACGAAGTTGAGACATTTATCTGGGATTATGAACCGGCACAATACAGCGGAGCATTGACGGACGCAGAACGAGGAAACATCCAACTTAACAAAGCAGATATGTTATCTGTACTCAACCTTGTCCGCAATGACATTAGGACCCGCTTTGAAGAAAAATTCAAGGCATGGCTCATCAAGAATAATATAGGCTCTGCCACAAAGCCTAAGTAATAACAAAGAGATACACATAGGCTGAATTGTCAGCCTGCCGCAAGGCGAAACCCGTGTCGAAAGAGGTGAGCCCGCATATGCGGAAAGCCTCCGTACGCACGGCCTTGAAAACAGAATATTTGACCCTTTGGAGGGTTATTATTTTACAAGGGTACAAAGGTGTCTTTGTGTGCGACAAATTATCGGTTCGCCTTTGGAGGGTTATTATTTTACAAGGGTACAAAGGAAGGATAGTCTACGCAACAAAATACCCGAACCTTTGGAGGGTTATTATTTTACAAGGGTACAAAGGAATGGTGTGATACTTATCCTCAATGTCCGGCCTTTGGAGGGTTGTAATTTCACAAGGGTACAAAGGCCCAAATATTTTTTCCTTTGGAGTTTCACAAGGTTGCAAGAGTGTTTGTAATCCTCAGGAATACCAGTGTCTAAGTCTCACCGACAATGTAAAAATAATTCGCAAAAACCAAAACATAAGACGCATAAAACGCTCGGATCATATAGTATCCGAGCGTTTTTATATTGAATACATCGGTGAGGTATGATATACTGAAGACAGGCGCGGACGTCCGCGGTTTTCCCGGAAATCCACACCTACCCATAGTACCCCATACTATACACGGACACAAGATGTAGTATGGCGTCAGAGAGACGCAAAGGAGGTAAACAGTAATGTCAGAGTTCAGATACGGCGACTGGGCTGAGACAGCCACAAAAGCCATAAATAACGTACCCGGAGTGACCAAGGAGAGCTCATCCAGTGATAAATACAAGTATTTCAGGGCAGAGGAGCAGAACAGGAAGCTCAAGGGGCTTATAGCGGAAACACGTAGGAAGCAGGCAGAGGTATACAGACTGCCCGAGATTATGGAAGCAGACTATCCCGTAGACATACCCGCGGAACTTATAGAAAAAATAGACAGTGAAAAGGCCGGGAAAAGCTCAAGCACGCACGCAGACCCATGGCATCTGGCTGATGATGCGGACTTTTACGGTATAGACGAAGAAGGCACAGATCTGCTCTTAAGAAGTCCCAACAAGAAGACCTGTTACTGGCAGGAGAGTGATATATGTTCCTTAAGGTTGCCCGAACGCCGTCATGACATCACACGTAACGGAATAAGTAAGAGCCGTTATGACCAGTACATCATAGACCATATCGACCCCCGCCTGAAGGAGAGTGATCCGGAAAGATACATCCATAAGACTGCGTACATTCTCCCTCCTGTATGCACACCGGAAAAGCTCGCAGAGGCGAGGAGAGAGCAGTTCAGGAAGGACGAAAAAGATGCGGCAGCAGCGATTGACGCGCTTCTTGCGGCACGCAGATAAATCCCATGTGGAACGTCGGACATATTTACCCTGAAGGATATCACAGGAGGGACCGGATATGAAAAGGTTATTATGGGTATGTTTTTACGCGTTCGCATGTATGTGCGCAGTGGCAGCAGGGTATCATATAGCAAGGAACATGAAACACAGTGGGGTACTCCGCAGAAAACTCCGTCCGATGATCTGAGCCGGTTTGAGGATGATCTCGGAGAAGATGACTAATGGCAGAGAAGCGGCGGAGATAAAAAAAGAGGGGCCGGCTCATAGCAGCAGTCCCCCTTCTTCGTCAGTTCAGATTATAGTCGTATCTCCCTGCGGAGATTTCCTCCTCAATAGCCCTGTCACCCTCATTGATAGCAAACCGGTAGGCTGCTTCGCATCCGGCGAACAGGAGGAGCGACGTAAAAATAATAAATAACATTACCTGAGCCTCCTTTCCTCTGTTCAATATCATTATGTCTTACGACGGATAAAAAACGCAACGTCCTTTATCCGTTTTATCCGTTTTTGCTCCGTGGTATCTTGACAGATGTTTGAATTCGTTGTATCATTATATACAGAGATTCATTCAGTTCCCCACAGGCCAGGGGTATGTCTGATTCTCCTTTTCTCAAAATTTAAGCCGCTGCCTGATGGCCGAGGCGTGGCATAAAAATCCCTACACTAAAAAAGGATGCGCACCGCGTATCCTTTTTTGTTGTGCTAAAGACATATTGGAGCCGTAACAATAAAAATTCAACGAGAAAAGGAGAAAACAATGGAACAGAAAGAATTAACAGAACTTTTAGCAAAGGCTTCAGAAGCCTACTACAACAGCGGCAACGCTATCATGTCGGATCTTGAGTTCGACAGAAAAGTCGAAGAGCTGAGACAGATGGAGAAGGAATCCGGAGTTGTACTTCCCGGAAGCCCCACCCAGAAAGTCGGGACTCCTGAAAAGGTGGACGGACTTAAGAAGGTCACTCACGAGTATCCGGCACTGTCACTTGACAAAGTAAAGTACAAGGACAGAAAAGATCTCGTTAAGTGGCTCGGGAACAAAGAAGCGACCGTGTCGTGGAAGATGGACGGACTCACCGTTGTACTTACCTATGATGGCGGAAAGCTCACACAGGCGGTTACCCGTGGAGACGGCATCGAAGGTTCGGACGTTACCCACAATGCAGTTTACTTTGAGGGTGTCCCAAAGCAGATCGCGTATCCCGGTCACCTTGTTGTCCGCGGTGAAGCAGTCATGGAGTACAAGGAGTTTGAGCGTGTCAACGCAGAGGCAGGCGGGATATATGAGAACCCCAGAAACCTCGCTGCTGCGACGGTACAGATGCTTGACGCGAACGAATCAAGGAAGCGTAAGATCAGCTTCTATGCGTTCGAGCTCGTTGCCCCCGAACCTAAAGCAGAGATACTCTCTGTAACGCTTCAGGGCGCAGTAAAACCCTACACTTCTTCAAACAACATCTCGATGTTCAAGGAGAGAATGAACCTGCTGGGGACTTTAAGGTTCCAGACCGTTCCCATCGAAATGTTCGTCACAGCAGAAAACATCCTCGAAGTGATCGACAGGTGGGAAGAGCAGCTCCATGAAGGATTGCCTTTCCCTACAGACGGCCTCGTTATCACCTACGATGACGTGCTTTACGGGTGGGGACTCGGTTCGACCGGACATCACCCGAGATGGGCGATGGCTCTTAAGTGGTCCGATGAATGTGCAGAGACCACGATCACCGATGTAGAGTGGTCTGTCGGAAAGACCGGGCTCATCACGCCGGTAGCGGTGTTCAACCCGGTAAGGCTCGGAGCAGGAAGTACGATAACGCGTGCATCGCTGCACAATGTGTCCATCATGAGGAGTATGCCCGCAGTTGGAAGTTCATTCGAAAAAGAACCTGTTCGCATCGGATGCAAGGCCTGGATTTATCTTGCAAACATGATAATCCCGCAAGTTGAAAAAATCCAGAATACTTTTGACGGAGGTATGACATGCCCGACCGAATACGTACCCATACCGGACAGATGCCCGATATGCGGGGCTCCCACCGAAATCAGAAGCCGTAACGGTTTCCGAGCGTTATACTGCACCGGCAATAACTGCCGAGCACAGGTAGTAGCGTCACTCATGAACACGTTCTCAAAGGACGGCTTGTTCATCAAGGGTCTCGGTGAGAGCCAGATAGAGGATCTGATGAAGAATGGTATCGTTGATGCCACTCCGCGATCGTTTTACGATATTGCGCACAGATGGAAGGAATTCGAGGCAAATCCTCACCGTAGCGAAAGCGAGCCGGGATATTTAGCCATAAAAAACCTTCTTGCTAAAGACGGCTGGGGGATCAGGAAGTGGAATAATCTGATGTCAGCTATCGAGGCATCAAGGAATACCACGCTTCAGAAGTTCCTCTACAGCCTGAATATCCCGCTGCTTGGGAACGATCTGTCAAAGAAGCTGTCGAAGTACTGGAATGGAGATATCCGGAACTTCGTGAAGTTCATCGAATGCAATCATGCCAATGACAGCTGGGCGGAAGCACAGGCTGAGCTTACAGCCATTGAAGGCGTCGGAGATGAAAAAGCAGGGAATGTCATCACATGGATGGAGGAAGTGTCCGCGTATCGTGAAAAATACGAAGAGTTCATGGATCTCATCAGTGAGCTTAAATTCCCGGAAACAACCGTAGACGAGCCTTCGGACACAAGCCTTGCAGAATTGACGTTTGTCATCACAGGAGCGGTGCATAGCTACAGGAACCGTGAAGAGTTCAAGGCTTCCGTAGAAGCCCGCGGCGGAAAGGTAGCCGGCTCGGTATCGAAAAACACCACAGCGCTTGTCAACAATGATGTTACAAGTACAAGTGGGAAGAACCAGAAGGCTAAAGAACTCGGAATCGAGATTATCTCTGAGGACGAGTTCATAAACCGATATGGGAAGTGATGGAGGACATGTAATGGGAAAACGTATGATTTACACAGCAGACACCGAAGAACCGGATTGTGGAAGATGTGATAATGTAACAACAGGTTCGGACAAGTACTGCGCCGAGTGTGGTAACGGTTATTGGTGTCATTACAAGAGGACCGAGTACGAAGGAGAAAATGAACAGAACTTGAGCACATCCGGAAAGAACCAGAAGTGAAGGAACTTGGAATCCCGATAATCACAGAGGATGAGTTCATCGCGAAGTTCGGAAAGTGAGATAAAATGTACAAAAAAGAGCCTTCGGGCTCTTTTTTTTTGCCCCGTATACATATTAGAGACACTACTAAAAAGAAAAGGAGAAAGAAAAAATGAGCAAAGAAGAATTAGAGATAGTAACCGCCATCGAAAAGATGGGGTACAACAGAACAAGCTATCCGGAAAGCAAGGTCGCAGAGGTTATCAGCAAAGCTCTTAAAGCTATGAAACAGCCCAGATGGATCCTGACCAACGTATCACAGGATTGCACGGGCGATGTCCACGCTGCACGCCCCACTTTCTTTGATACGGAAGATGAGGCGGTCGAAAATGCAAAGACAAATCTCGCAGAAGATTTTGACATCGGCATTGAAGATGTTGAGGAAAGAGCTATGATAGGCGGAAAACCGATTTGTGTCTCAATGTCACAGGACGGAAGGCTCGAAGTCTACATCGTTTCGCAACTTAAATGAGCAGGAGGAGCGATAAATGAATATCAATTCCATAACACTAAGGGCGATGCAGAAAACACCGGCAAAAGAGTTTGGTGATATAGCCCGAATGCAGCTCAAAACATCCGGCACCTGCGGAAATGACCTCTGCCTCGCAGAGATTAACGCCGCCAGAAACAAGCATACCGACAGGGCCGAAAAAGATTACGGCATGGATGCCTTCGACGCAGAACGATGGGCATGGCTTAACACACTGTTTGGCTATGACATCGGAGCAGACAGGGCCAAAGGGGTTATCAAATGGTACGATGATAACGGTCTGGATGTACTTGATCTGGGCGCTGACAACAAGGAGGAATTAAAGGAAATAGCAAAAGAACTTGGCTATCATTTCAATTTTTCCTCATTTGCGCCATACACACCGGACGATATTGGTTACAGCTGGCCGGATCATATCTGATAATTCACCGCTCAACAATAAAAGAGTCCTTAGGGCTCTTTTTTTTATACGTCATATCCCATTTTCTTGTAAAAAGCTTTTATCAATTCATCATCAGAAGGGTATATGCCGTCCAGGTATCCGGAAGCAAGAGTTGCAAGTTCCTCAAAAGTTCTGCGGTATTCTTTGATCCCGTCAAGCACTTCCTTGTCTGCCTCGCCCATATCCCCGTGCTTATTCTCGTCTCCAAGCGTCTTTATCCGTTCATCAAAGACAGGCAGATAGAGTTCATAATATCTCTTCGCGATATCCGGACAATCCAGGATGGACTTAAGCTCGTCATCGAGCTCGTTCCCTCTATCCATGACGCCGTCACTGTCCATTGCCGAGTAACGCACTTCCATATCGGGAAGGAGCGCGGATGCTCTTTCCACAAGATCCTTCATATGCGTCGCGAACAGCCTGTCAAGGTCCTTGTCTATAGCCCTGTTCATCCAGAAACCAAATCCCTTGCCACTCCATTTTTTAATCATATCGCGGAAAAACTTCGCACCTTCCCTGCTTATCACGCATCCGCCATTCCCGTCGGATATTCCGAAGTGCGCAGTGATTGAACTTATCAGAAGGGTCACGACCAGGATATGGCACAGTTCCTGACCATGCAGCTCCTGTATCGCCTGCATAAGCGTTCCTGCATTTGTGGTACTTAAGATACCACATTCCACAAGATTTGCAAGCCCGCCCACAATGCCTTTTACCGCCGTGTCATCCGACATCAGTTTCTCCGGGTACGCAGCATTATCACGCAGCCTTTCATATGCATCATTTATATTCGGTGCGAACACTGAAGCCAGCTTGTCGGGGTAGCGTATAAGGAGATTCCGGTATTCTTTCATGCCCCGTGTCCTAATCTCAGTCATCGTTTCTCTGTTCACTCTGTTTCTTTTCCTCCAGTTTCTTCCTCGCAAGCTCAAGGTTCGTGATGTTTATCCCGAGCTGAGGGGACTTCACACTCACAATCCCATAATCGTTCATCATCTGCTGCATGGTGCGGTTGTCCTTCGGCCGGTTGCGGTTCATGAGCTTGATAAACCATCTGTTGTACCAGCGCAGTTTCCCGTAATCTTCTAAAAGAGAACCGCTGGAAGTCCTGTATGACCTACGTATAAAGGCGTCATCCCCGAAATACGCCCACCTGTTCTCCTTGATCTCAACCATATCCTTGTTCCTGCCAAACATAACGTACACCTCCATGTCCACATGTCTTCTTTATTGTAACACAACCTTATCAGTTTTTCCACCGCAAAGATGCGCCCACAGTAACGTCCGCGCAATTTACGGGAAAGTAAGAGCCGTTTTTATGTCCGCGGGCATCATTTTAATATTGCGATGATGCTTAAAGCATCTAATTGCCTTAGTAAGGCAGGAAAGGAGAAACAATATGAAGGTGAAAAACATATATAAGGGTTCAAACCCTTATGTAACACGCAATAACACTATGTATGACCCCGCCGACAAGACTGATGCTGAAAACTTCGTTAAGAAGTTGTTCAGCTCTGAGATAAAAAAACTATCAAATAAAGACTATACAGGTTTCTGTGTAGATATAGAGTTTGGTAGGATTGTTGGCTTAGTCAGACTCGGCGAGCTCGCCGAGGACACCGACACTGTTCGCGTATGGTGCCACCGTGTTCCCTCTGCAAAAAGATCTATTTTTGGTCAGAAGTGGACAACAGAGGTTTCAGCAGAACCTCTCAGCACCAAGATTGCGGAGCAGCTTGTTTATACCTGCGAGCAGGTTGAACGATACGGCTGTCCCTGGTCGCTAAAATCAAGGTGTTTCGACTTCAATCATGAAGCAGAGCACCTCAATGTTTTTGCAATGTAACAGCAAGAAAAGGGTCACTCGCAAGAGTGGCCTTTTTTCTGCCGGTGTAAACGTAAATACATATTGGTAAATAGAAACGGATATGTGAAGGAGATGTTTACGATATGTACGGAGCAGTATTAGGAGATATAATAGGTTCTCCCTACGAAGGCGGCGGGGCAGTGGCAAAGGACTTTCCCCTGTTCGATGAGGAGCCGAAGTTTACGGATGACACGGTAATGACAGTGGCGATAGCGGAAGCGCTTCTGAAGTTTAAAGGCGGGCTTGGACAGGACATCCCGATGCCGGAGGAAACACAGGAGCTGCACCTGTCCGGAAACCGAAAGGACAGGAAAGTGATAAAAGCCGTAACCAAGTCCCTGCGGAAGTGGGGACTTCAGTACGAATGGGCTGATTACGGTGCCGGATTCAACCTGTGGCTGCACACGAAGAACGCGGAACCATATTACAGCTACGGCAACGGATCCGCGATGAGATGTTCCGCGGCTGGATGGCTCGGGCATACGATAGAGGAAGCGGAACGTCTCGCCGGACTCTCCGCGTGCGTAACGCACAACCACCCCGAAGGGATAAAAGGTGCACAGGCGACGGCAGCAGCGATATACATCGCAAGAGGCTCCCATGATTCCGTAAGAACCCGCAAAGCCTCGATAAAGGATTATATCCAGGATAAGTTCGGGTATAACATATGGAAAGGATACGACATGCTCGGCATGACAGGCATATCCTGCCAGCAGACCGTGCCCGCGGCCATGATATGTGTCCTTAAAGCGGATTCGTTTGAGGAAGCGGTAAGGCTTGCCGTAACACTCGGAGGAGACACGGATACGGCAGCAGCGATAGCCGGGAGCATAGCAGAACCGCTGTTCGGCATCCCCGGTGAACTTATTGAAAAAGCTAAGGCCGTCATCCCGCCAAAGATGGCAAAGATACTCGATAGGATATAAGATAGTTCAAGACGAAAAAACAGAGCCCGCAAGGCTCTGTTTTTGGTTGTTACTGATGCGCTTTGACTGCTGCCGCGAGGTCGATCCTTACGGCATGCACCGGAGTATCCCTGTAACCCACGCGTGAGCGGATACAGCCGTTATGGCTCCCCTCGCCCCTCGTCGTATGGATTATCTCGCCGTTCCCGACATACAGGCCCATATGCCCGTAAACCCTCTCGGGATTTTCCAGGATATAGTCCTCGGTGTTCTCATATACGATGATGTCGCCCGGGAGTATCTCATCCATGCTTATCTCGTATATGTACGTACAGTTTCCGTCCATGGCACGTTCCATGGTCTCCTGGCAGGTACGGTAACCCTTGTACGAATCAAGTGCACCGCATTTCTTGTAGATCTGCCATACAAACCCTGAACAGTCAGCCTGCCTGATCCCGTCTATATCGGATTCACCGCCTATCAGGGCATACTCGAGCCGGCCGATGTACGTTTCCGCGGTATCCACGAGTAACTGACGCATATCGTTATCCGTAAAAGGCTTTGCCTTCCCGGAATTAGCGGTATCATCTACGTCCTTTACAAAGTAGACCTCGCATACTGCTGCCATGGCGTTCACCCTGTCAGGGAAGACAGGCGCCGCCGTCATTGCCGTTGCGACAGCCAAAGCTGTCAAAACTGTTCTTACCACCATTTCTTGTTTCTCCTTTTCTCTCTGCCGTTACTCTGTAACGGGTACAGAGGAAAGATGTCCGCAGCGGGATTAAAAAAGCAGGGCATAAAAAAAAGAGGCCGACGCCTCTTTCTTTTACAGCTCTATATCCTCACACCGTTCCGGGAAATCTATGTCCATGCGCTGCAGTTCCGCACACGCTTTCTTTATCACCGATTCATTCGCTATCAGGCGGAGAAGCTCGTCACCGTCCCGCAGCTCTGCTGCCTCTTTCATTGCCCGCTCATTGGCTGATGTCTTGATCCCTCTGACAGCCTTTACGAGCTCCTGCATATTCCCTATCGGTTCCGTATCCTCCGGCACGAGAGCGGTGAACTCCATTCCGGTACCGTCAAGGAAAAGCCCTTCGTCAACAAACCCGTACATCCCGTATTCCTTCGAGATCTCCCTGAACGCCGCCTGCGCACCCCCGGTAAACTCGTAATCAGAGAGCAGCGGGCTCACCTTTGTAAACACGTCCGCATCGGAAGCGAAGAGCAGGAGGAGCGACTTTTCATAAGCAGGTATCTCTTCGGCCTTCCCGAGCCCGACACCATAAAAGTCACCCGTAAGTACACCCGATTCATACAGTATCTCATCCGCATCAAGCCCGAACTTCGCAGCGGCCTTCCTCGCGTAAGCACATCTCTCGTCCCTGTCGGTTATCCCGGATGCCGCGCTCGCAAGCCTTGTCATGAGCGTATCACGTCCGTCCTTACCGTCTGCCGCGAACTGTCTTCCGAAACTCTCGAGTATAAAATCCCTCGCGGGCACAGCCTCATCTATCCTTTTCCTGTACTCGGCCGCGCCGAGCCCCTTGATGAACTCGTCCGGATCCTTGTACGGCGACATCCCGAGTACCCTGACCTCAAAGCCAGCTGCCTCAAGGATCGGTATCGCCCTTGTCGCGGCTTTTAACCCCGCATCATCGCTGTCATATGTCAGGACTGCCTTATGCTTGTACCTGGACATCCTTTCCGCCTGATGTTCCGTAAGGGCTGTCCCGAGAGACGCCACCGCGTTCCTGAACCCTGCCTGGTGTAACGCTATCACATCCATGTATCCCTCGCACAGGAGGAAGAAGTCATCCGGCGACGATTTCGCCCTGTCAAGCGCGTACAGATTCTCACCTTTCTGGAACACTGCGGTCTCCGGGGAGTTTAAGTATTTCGCTACAAGTTTACTGTCCCCGAGGTAACGTCCACCGAAGCCTATCACAGTGCCTTCCACGTCCTTTATCGGGAATATCGCCCTGCCCGAGAACTTGTCGTATATCCCGTACTCGCCGGTACCGAATATCCCGCATCTTAACAGCTCCGCTTCACTGTACCCGCTCTTCTTGAGGCTTGACAACAGGTCATCGCGGAACTTACCTGCGTACCCGAGCCCGAAATCGCGTATCGTTTCATCGGACAGTCCCCTCTTATGGAAGTAGTCAAGACCGTCCCTGCCGGACGCTGTGCGTATCTTTCTCACGTAAAAGTCCTGTGCCGACCTGTTGACCGCAAGTATGAGGTTCCTGTCACGTTCCTTCTGTGCGTAGTCCTCGTCGGGCCCCTGTATGGGGAGGCTTATCCCGCATCTGTCCGCAAGCGCTTCCACGGCCTTGCCGAAGCTTAGGTGTTCCATTGCCTGTATGAAGGATATCGCATTCCCGCTTTCCCCGCACTCGAGGCACGAGTACGTCTGCCTGTCCGTATCCACTATGAAACAGCCGGACTCATCCTCGTGGAACGGGCATTTCCCTGCGAGTATCCCTTCACCCATATCCTCAAGCTCCACGTACGGGGATATGACTTCCGTTATATCCGCCATGGTGAGGAGGTCGCTCACGTAACCGTCATCATATGTCCTCATGTCCTTTGCCGCCTTTCCTGGTATTTGCTTTAAATATGTGGCAGGGATACGGTTTTACCGACAGGGACAGTTTTAAGGTCCGCGCCGTCATATTACGGGAGTAAAATAAAGGAAAAGGAGAACAAAGAAATGTCAGACAGAAACAAGAAGATAGGTTCAGGAGCACAGGAATGCAAGTTCTGCGGAAAACCCTCCGCTATACGCATCACACCCGCATCAGGGGGTGAGAAGTGGGGACTGTGCCCCGAATGTGCTGTGAACATATGCAGCGTCATAGAAGCGTCCTTCGGGGACTGCCTCGACCTCTTAAGGACCGGCGTACAGCCGGAAGAACTGCTTTCTCAGGATATAGCAGGTCTTCCCCATCCGAGGGAGATAAAGGAATACCTCGACCAGTATGTAATAGGGCAGGAAGACGCGAAAAAGACCGTGGCCGTAGGCATCTACAACCACTATAAGAGGATCGCATCGGGACGCACGGACATCAAGAAGTCCAACATCCTCATGCTCGGCCCCACAGGCTGTGGCAAGACGGAGATCGCGAGGACCGTGGCACAGATACTCGACGTGCCCTTCGCCATCGCGGACGCGACAACCCTCACGGAAGCCGGATATGTCGGTGACGATGTGGAGAACATACTCCTGAAACTCATACAGGCTGCTGACGGGGACATAGCGAGAGCAGAGAAGGGCATCATCTACATCGACGAGATCGACAAGATAGCCCGTACGAGCGAGAACCCCTCGATAACCCGCGATGTTTCCGGTGAAGGCGTACAGCAGGCCCTGCTCAAGATAATCGAGGGCACGGTCTCGTCAGTACCCACCATTCCCGGACGCAAGCACCCGAAGGGCGACCGCTATGAGATAAACACCGAGAACATCCTGTTCATCTGCGGCGGTGCTTTCGAAGGCCTCACCATGAAAAAGGAGACCACGAAGAAACACCTCGGATTCGGCGATGTGCCTGTGGACACTGCAGAGGAAAAACATAAGAAACCCGATGCACACGCTATCGTGAAGCAGGGGCTTATCCCCGAGCTCGTAGGAAGGCTTCCTATAATAGTCGAGCTTAACAAGCTTACTGAGGAAGAGTTGAAGAGGATACTCGTGGAGCCTAAAAACTCGCTCGTATCCCAGTACCGGAACCTTCTCGAGATGGACGGCATAGAACTCACGTTCACGGACGAAGCACTGTCTTTCATAGCTGCTGAAGCGTACAGGAAGGATACCGGTGCCCGCGGCCTTAAAGGTATAATCGAAGAGGACATGAACGATTTCATGTACGAAGCACCCGACGGAAACTTTACCGAGGCACTGGTCATAGTCAGGGACGGCAGGCTCGCGTTTGAGACATCGGAAAGAGCGAAGGCTCCGGGCGATGCGGCATGAATAACAGAAGGCACCTTTAAGGGTGCCTTTTTTATGTCCGCGGCCCCGCATGCAAAAGGCCACCGCATATTACAAGCAGAAAGAAAAACCGTACGGAAACGGCAGGAGGAGACAGACAATGGCTCTGAGAGATATAAAGAACGAGACCCCTAAGGAGTTTATGAAGAAATCAGCGAAAATGTACATGAAGGATGTGCTCAAGGGCGCCATAGCCGTGGGCATCATACTCCTGTTCATACTCGCGTACCACCTGTTCACGGATGAGCGCGACAAGGATTCCGCGATGTCGGAGTACATAGAGGGAGTAGAGGATTCCATCCTCGACATCCTGCATATAGGGGGAAGCAAAGAGAACGCACCGGAAGAACCGGGACAGTAAAAGGGCACCCTTACGGATGCCCTCTGTTATCATCTGTTCGTATATCTCTGTTTCTTCGCAGCCTTTGCACATATGAGTTCCCTTATCTTATCCGCGTACTCCTCGTCGTTGGTTATGCGGACAAGTGAGGTCAGGAGATACGGTGATAAATGCCTCGGAATCCTGCGGTATCTTGCCATGTTTATAACGTATTCCGCAGTCTCGAAGGACTTGATGTGGGTATGGCCCTCTTTGAATATCTTGTTCCTGTTGACGACGATGTATTCGTTGCCAACCTTAAGTATGACGAACTCGCCACGCTGAAAAATGCAGTTATCCATAAGCAGTTCTCCTTTCTCCATTGTCTCTTGACACCAAGATGAAACCGTCTGAAAGGAAAAAGGAATGCCCGGCAGCAGGCACCGGGGACCAGGCACCGAATCTGTACTCCGTTTTTTATCCCGCGGACAACATATTCGGTTTACGAATAAAATGAGAAAGGAGACATTAACCATGTCAGACAACAAAAACAAAATTACAGTAACAAAGAGAAACGGAGTCCGTATGGACTTCAACATCGAGAAGATCAGCAGTGCCATAAACAAGGCATTCGCTGGTACTCCCGGAGCGGCAGCGACCGATGATGTCATCCAGCTGCTCGCATTAAGAGTTTCATCGAAGATGATGCCCAAGGTAAAGGAAGGTGCTATCGGCATCGAGGATATCCAGGACACCGTTGAATCAGTGCTCATGGAGACCGGATTCGAGGAAGTGGCAAAGGCTTACATTCTGTACCGTAAGAACCATGCCGAGAGACGTGCACAGGATGCTGGTGCGTTCGTCCAGAAATATCTGGACGACACCGACTGGAGAAAGAAGGAGAACAGTACCGTTACCAATTCATTGGGCGGCCTTATCCTTTATAATTCAGGATCGGTTACAGCCGATTACTGGCTGAATTATGTGTACGATAGTGAAATCGCAAGTGCACATAAGAACGCCGAGATCCACATCCACGACCTTTCAATGCTCAGCGGATACTGTGCGGGCTGGTCACTCAAGCAGCTCATACAGGAAGGCATCAGAGGAGTGGAAGGCAGAATCGCTTCCGCACCCGCAAAGCACTTGCACACACTCTGCAACCAGATGGTCAACTTCCTGGGCATCATGCAGAATGAATGGGCAGGAGCACAGGCATTCTCATCATTCGATACCTATCTCGCTCCCTTCGTAAAGAAAGACGAACTTTCCTACAAGGAAGTAAAGCAGTGTATCCAGTCGTTTGTCTACGGTGTCAACACCCCTTCAAGATGGGGAACACAGGCACCCTTCACAAATGTAACACTTGACTGGGTAGTGCCGAACGACCTCGCCGAACTCCAGTGTATAGTAGGCGGTAAGGAACTCGATTTCCGCTATAAGGACTGCAAGCCCGAGATGGACATGATCAACAAGGCATTCCTCGAGATCATGATCGAAGGTGATGCTGACGGTCGCGGATTTCAGTATCCCATCCCCACATACTCAATAACAAAGGACTTCGACTGGTCGGATACCGAGAACAACCGTCTTCTCTTTGAGATGACCGCTAAGTACGGTACTCCCTATTTCTCGAACTACATCAATTCAGACATGGAGCCTTCGGACGTACGTTCGATGTGCTGCCGTTTAAGACTTGACTTAAGAGAGCTCAGAAAGAAATCAGGCGGATTCTTCGGTTCAGGCGAGTCCACAGGTTCGATAGGTGTTGTAACAATCAACATGCCGAGACTTGCATACCTCTCAACTGACGAGAAAGACTTCTATGCAAGACTTGACCATATAATGGACGTATCAGCACGTTCACTTAAGGTTAAGCGTGATGTTATAACAAAACTACTGGGAGACGGCCTTTACCCTTATACAAAGGCATATCTCGGAGGATTTGACAATCACTTTTCAACCATCGGACTCGTAGGAATGAACGAGGCCTGCCTTAATGCCGCATGGCTTAAGAAGGATCTTACAAACGAGGAATCACAGAAGTGGACAGGAGAAGTTCTTGACCACATGAGGAACAGGCTTTCTGATTATCAGGAGAAGTACAAGGATCTTTACAATCTCGAGGCTACTCCCGCAGAGAGCACTTCATACCGCTTTGCAAAGCATGATAAGGAGAAGTTCCCGAACATCATCACTGCAGGAACGGAGAGCTCACCTTACTACACGAACTCTTCACATTTACCCGTCAATTTCACGGATGATGTGTTCGCAGCCCTGGATATCCAGGATAAACTGCAGACGAAATACACTTCGGGAACCGTATTCCATGCATTCCTTGGTGAGAGGCTTCCCTCATGGCAGTCAGCTGCGAAGCTTGTAAAGACCATCGCGGAAAACTACAAGCTGCCGTATTACACCATGTCTCCGATATACTCCGTATGTTCTGAGCACGGGTACCTTACAGGCGAGCACTTCAAGTGTCCCGTTTGCGGTAAGGAAACAGAAGTATTCTCGAGAATTACCGGCTACTATAGACCCGTAAAGAACTGGAATGTAGGCAAAACAGAGGAATATAAGGAGAGACGTTCTTATGTTCCGGCTGAAATGTCCGCACCCAGGGAGGCAGAAGGCGGATGTGAGAACGGTGCGTGCAGCATCAAGGCTCGCAAGGAAACAGCTCCCGCAGCGAAAGCTGAAGGCTTAAGTGACGGCGTGTATGTGTTCACCACGAAGACATGCCCGAACTGCAGGCTTGCAAAGCAGTTTCTTGATGAAGCCGGTGTAAGCTACACCGTAGTGGATGCCGAGGAAAATCCTCAGCTCTGCGGAACATACGGTATCATCTCCGCACCCACCCTCGTAGAGATAAAGGACGGTTCGGCAACAAAGTACGCAAACGTATCCAACGTAAAACGCTGGATCGAGCTCCGATAAGTGGCAACACAAAAGGCATCCATAACGGGTGCCTTTTTTATTCCCCGCCTTGTCAAAAAGAACGTCCTTATGATATAATAGCGGGTGTTCTTTTGAGCTGCAGGAAGGAGGAGATAATGGACGGACAGTATGAGAACATCAACGCGTGGATTGCAGCAAGGCTGAGGGCATGCCGGGAGCAGAAAAAAGTACCGATCTCGCGCATGGCGGTCCTAACAGGGAAGTCTGCAATGAGCATAACGAACATTGAGCGGGGACAGATAAAGGTGAGCATGGAAATGGCTCTCAGATATTCAAGGGTACTTGATGTCCCATTAAGCCAGATCATCGGAGAGAAGGAACAGGAACTGAGTCCGAGGCTCGTGACCGTGCTCAGCGCACTCCCTCCGGATAAGCTCGAAATGCTCGCAGACGCAATTCCGCTGCTGTACCCGGAGTACTACCCGGAACAACAGTGAACGCGTAAACAAAAGAGATTCCTACGGGAGTCTCTTTTTTTTGTACGCGGAACATATTCGGTATAGCTGGACTCCGGAGCGGAGTTCAAAAACAGAGAAAAGGAGAAAACAAAAATGAAAAGATTCGGAAGAAGAGAGCTTTTTAAGCTCGTTGGTATCGGCAAGCCCGTTTCAGATATGAACCAGGCTGAAGTGAAGGGGGCTCAGACAGCACTCGCGCTCATAAGAGCAGGTGTTGATTTCGCTTCCCCCGAGGGTAAGAGACTTAAGGAACTGGCTATGGATCTGCGCGACAGAGCCATCGCTATAACCCGACAGTCCCTTTCGAGGCAGGGAGGATACGCTGCACCTGCTGCAGGCCGTATCAGAACCTCTTTGGCGTGGAAGGGCGCCGATTAATCCAAAACAAACCACAAAGGACACTCGCAAGAGTGTCTTTTTTCTTTCCCGGAAACCCCGCGGACACGCGCCAATGGCCATATTCCATACATAAAGGAATAAGGAGGATAGGGACATGGCAGAGATAACAGGACGCATCAGCGGAATATCCCGACAGTATAACGGCAACCGGCTCCTGCTCACCATTGAGATAGAAGACACCGACCAGACGAGAAACGTGTACGACAGGTTCGCTTCAAGCGAACTTCTCGACATCAGCATACAGCAGCACAAGAAAGACCGTTCACGGGAACAGAACTCGCTCCTCTGGGCGTGCATCCATGACATCGCGGTAGCCCTGCAGACGGACAATAACTCCGTGTATGTCGAACTACTGAAAAGATACGGGAAATACGAGTACGTGGAGATACGGGAAGAAGCCCTCGAATCGTTAAGTGATGAGTGGCGTGCGTACGAAGTTGTCGGAGAGGCCGAAGGAGAGGACGGAGAAAAGATCTGCCAAGTATTGTGCTATTACGGCTCCAGTCAGCTCGATTCTAAAGAGTTCTCACATCTGATCGACGGAGTTCTCTCGGAAATGCGGGAAATGGATCTCGAGATCCCCGGAACGGGAACCCGCGACGGTGCTTACGGACAGGCAGTATAATTTCACCATAATATAGCATACTGGAATTATCAAAGGCAAAGAGCCTTAAAGGAAAAGGAGAAAAATAACATGAGCACACCCGCTAACGCAACAGCAGCAAACACAGAAACAAAGGAGCAATTCCCGATCATTGCGGCTTACGGCAAGAACGGATTCCTCAAGATCAAATCCGCCCTTGACATGGACGATAAGGGAGAGAATTACGGAAAGGTCGTATTCTCATTCGTCAACGCGGTTGATCCCGCGAAGTTCGTAGACTGCTACATGGATGTCCACGAGTTCAACATCTTCATGGAGAAGATCCATAAAGGGGAGTTAAAGGAGCTCCTCGCTTCCGGGAAGACGTATACGTCCAACTACGGCGGCAAGATGGACAACGGTTCGCCTATCTCAAGGTACTTCACCGTGGGCAAGTCCTCGATCACGGACTATTTCTTCACAGGACAGAAGTATCCTGCAGAGAGGACTGACAAGGGAGCATACAAGCCCAAATCCGGCGCGAAGGCACTCGTGCAGGTTCAGGTGCCTATCTCCCAGGATGTCTTTGAGGAGAGATATGAGGTATGGAAGACCCTGTACCGCAAATATCTCGATCGTTGCATCACACTTGACCGCTTTAAGGACCCGTATGTAAAGGGACAGCAGCAGTAACGCGGTCCACTTGACAGGGGCGGTCTTATGACCGCCCTTAACCTTCCGGGCCTGTACTGGTTTCGACGGGGGCACTGAACGCAGAGAAGCACGCGGCGGAGCGTGGAAACCGCCTCAAAAAGACACGTTAAACGTAATCGCTGATAACGATTTAGAAATGGCAGCCTGAGAAGGCTGCAAGTCCGCAAGGGCGTAAGCTTACAGCAGACGGGACCTGCCGCAACACTGATAAGTTAAAATAAAGCAGGAGTAGATGATCTTCCCTGTATGTCGGTAACAGGGACACCGAATGGACGATCCGGCCCACATAGCCATAAAGATGCCTGACTGCACGAGGCTATGCCGGTATAGTGGAAACAGGCTAAGCGTGTAGAAGTATGCAGGATATGTTTTCGGACAGGGGTTCGACTCCCCTCAGGTCCATACACGAATAAGACGGCTCAGCCGTCTTTTTTTATGCCCGGAAACATATTCAGGGCATGAACCTATTGAGAAAGGAGAAAAAAGATATGTTATTAGTATTATCAGGAAAAACCTGCTCGGGCAAGACAACCGTACAGGAAAAACTTATGAAGGAGTTTGGGTGTAGAAAGATCGTCACCTATACGACAAGGCCCATGCGTCCCGGTGAAAAGGACGGCGAGACTTACAACTTCCTCAGTGAGGAAGAATTCCTTAAAAAACGCGAAGAAGGATTCTTCCTTGAGACCGCGGAGTACAACACGCTCGTGGACAATGTGCCCGCTACGTGGTATTACGGCTCGGCTAAAGAGGATTTCACAAAGGCGTCCGCATCGGATGACACCTATGTGATAATCCTACAGCAGGCAGGACTCGGAGCACTCAAGCAGACGGATATACCCTATACCGCAGTGTACCTTGAGGTATCCGACGAAACGATCCTTGCACGCCAGTCCGGCCGCAATGACGACGAGACGGAAGCAAAACGCCGTATCGCAGCGGACAGGGAAGCATTCATCGGTATCGGAGACCTTGTGGACGCAACGGTCACGGTTGATGATGTCAGCGTAGATGAAGCCGCAAGGCTCGTACTGAATGCCGCGGGATGCCTTACCGCATACCGCAGGACACATTCCCCGAGTGAGATCAAATCCGGCGGAAGAATGTCGTTCAGTCTCTGTGGAGGACTGTACACGCTGAAGGAGGTGTCGTGATGCTTGGGAAGTTCCTCTTTAAACTGTGGATATTTCTTGCTGCGCTCATCACCATAACCGGATATGTGGGCAAGGTTGCAAAATCCTGTACAAAAAGTACAGAGGAAAAAGCCACGGTAACGGAAATACCAAAGGAAACCCCTGTCCCGACAAAGGCAGCAGAGCCTACGGCAGTGCCTGAGGTAACGGATTCGCTCCTTACGCTTAACGTGTACGGCAGAGAATACCCGATACCGGATTACAGTGGCAGGGCATACGCGAAGGTGAACGGAGATGTGCCGTTTTTCACCGATGCGGACAAAAAGTGCACGGAACCCATTGAGGAATATCCGGAACTTGACTCCCTCGGAAGATGCGGTTCAACGCTTGCAAACATCTGTAAAGAACTCATGCCCGAGGATAACAGGGAAGAAATAGGTATGGTGAGGCCGTCCGGCTGGCATACCATTAAATATCCCGACCTCATCGAAGATTTGTACCTGTTCAACAGGTGCCATCTTATAGGGTTCCAGCTCGCAGGTGAAAACGCAAACGAGAAGAACCTAATCACCGGTACGAGATACCTCAATATTGACGGTATGCTCGACTACGAGAATCTCATAGCGAGGTACGTCCGAAAGACTGGGAACCACGTTATGTACAGGGTAACGCCCGTGTTTGTGGACGACGAACTCGTCTGCCGCGGAGTCCTCATGGAAGGGTACTCGGTAGAAGATGAGGGTAAAGGCGTGTGCTTCTGTATATTCGCGTACAATGTGCAGCCGGGGATCAGCATCGACTACGCCACAGGCGACAGCCGGAGAGAAACAGAAGGCACTTACGAAGTTACACCTGCGACATACAGCGTGAATCTTTTAAATGCTGACTGAACACAAAAGGCACGGGGTTAACCGTGCCTTTTCATTTTACCGTTTATTGCAGCTGCAGAACAGCTTACACGCCGCTACTGGAGTCGGAGATCAGCACTTCGCATCCCGGAATGCCCCTTAAAATACCCCTGATGTCGCCGGACATCACTTCGACCGCCTTCATCCTCCCGAAGAATTTCATGCCCGCAGGTCCGCCGGAGATTATACGGCATAAGCTCAACGATCCGTTTTCAAATTCAAATGCTTCTTCCGCCTCTATAGTGAACATGAACAGATGCTGGCCGCTCCTTATAGCCATCATCGAAGCTCCGCAGGTGTCAGGCAGGTTCCCGTCAGGGTCGAAGATATATACATGGTGCATGTCCTTCTTGAACATACTTGCACCCGGGGCATCCCAGCCTGTCCCATCCAACGACGCTACGGCACAGGGCTTTGAATCCCCATTGTCAAATCCTATATCCTTCATCAAAATCCCCCGTCCTTTCTTTTCATGTCATTCCAGACAACACGCAGCATATCTTCCGCATTTTCCTTTGTCATGCCCGCAGTCCTTGCCCGTTCCGCC